>OHKB01000169.1_pt1 | contig 48281 bp, 42 predicted proteins | sample 1568741 | NCBI WGS metagenome assembly OHKB01 (sample SAMEA3879575, study PRJEB24766) | human gut metagenome | biome: human-associated habitat; feature: feces | place: USA | collected 1985/1987
GTATTCGCTATATACTTGTCGAATATAAAAGGTATAAAAAGATGGGAGAATTTTATAATCCAGATAAATTATATAAAGGTGGAAGCCGGAATAATAGCTTGATAAATAAAAAAATGATATTCCGTGTATTGGGGGTATTACTTTTTATTGAATCTGCTATGTTCCTGCTTTGTGCGGCTGTTTCCTTATGTTACGGTGAGCAAGATTATCAATATTTTCTATATACCATTCTTTTGAATACATTGGTCGGTGGAGTTTTGCTAATTTGTAGTAGAGGTGCTGAGAATCGGCTGACACGACGAGATGGGTACTGTATTGTAACTTTTACTTGGTTTTTGTTTACGTTGTTTGGAATGTTGCCTTTTTATTTTAGTAGAGGAATCCCTTCGGTGACGGATGCCTTTTTTGAAACCATGTCGGGTTTTACTACTACAGGAGCTACTATATTGGATGATATAGAATCTCTTTCACATGGTCTGTTATTTTGGCGTAGCTTGACACAATGGATAGGTGGCTTGGGTATTGTCTTTTTTACTATTGCTGTGCTTCCTATTTTCGGGGGAGGAACTATACAACTTTTTTCAGCTGAGGCTATCGGAGTGACGCACGACAAAACACATCCCCGGATTGATGTGATGGCTAAGTGGCTGTGGATGATATATGCTATTCTTACAATTGCAGAAACTGTGCTGCTGATGATAGGAGGAATGAGTTTTTTTGATGCGGTATGTCATTCATTCTCTACAACGGCTACAGGTGGTTATTCTACCAAACAAGCTAGTGTAGCTTATTGGAACTCTCCGTTTATAGAATATGTAATAGCGATATTTATGATCCTTTCGGGTATTAATTTCTCTCTCTATTTTATGTGTCTGAAAGGGAAAGGCAAGCGTTTATTTCAGGATGATGAATTCCGTTGGTTTATGAAATCAGTGAGTATTCTGACACTTGTTATTACGTTTGCCTTAGTTTTTCAGAATCATTATGATTGGGAAAAGGCATTCCGCAGGGCTCTGTTTCAAGTGGCTACGGCGCATACGTCATGCGGCTTTGCAACGGATGATTATAACTTGTGGCCATCTTTTACATGGATGCTTCTTATTTTTGCTATGTTGTCAGGTGGATGTACGGGGTCTACTAGTGGGGGAATCAAAAATATGCGCCTTATGATTCTGGCGCGTAATATCAAAAATGAATTCAAACGGATGCTGCATCCTAGGGCTGTATTGCCTGTTCGTGTGAACCGTCAGGTTATATCGCCTTCCATCATTGCTTCAGTGAATACATTCTTTGTATTTTATTTGTTCTGTATTTTGGCCGGATGGATACTGCTGATGTTTTTCGGGGTGGGGATAATTGAAGCGATGAGTACAGTAATTTCTAGCTTAGGCAATGTGGGACCGGGGTTAGGAGCATTCGGTCCTGCTTTTTCATGGGCGGCGTTGCCTGATGCTGCTAAATGGATATTGTCGTTTCTGATGTTGATAGGACGTTTGGAATTGTTTGCTGTGTTGTTGCTTTTTTATTCAGGATTTTGGGAAAGACGATAGTTCTTTGGGAAAAATTGATATGTATCATTTAATTAATGGGTATTCATTGAAATGAAGTTCTAGAAATATGTATTTTTACAAAGGATGATATATATTTGTGCTCGGATTTACAATACATTCATGTTATGGCAACTTCGAGAGAGATGACTTCGGGACGTCCGTTCCCTTTGATATTGAATTTTGCTTTTCCTTTATTGCTGGGTAATTTACTTCAGCAGACTTATTCCTTGATGGATGCTGCTATTGTGGGTAAGTTTCTTGGAATTAATGCTTTGGCTTCTGTAGGAGCTAGCACTTCGGTGGTGTTTTTGATATTAGGCTTTTGCAATGGCTGTTGTGGTGGCTTCGGTATTCCTGTCGCACAGAAGTTTGGAGCTAGGGATTATGGTATGATGCGGCGTTTTGTGGCAGTTAGTTTACAATTGGCAGCGGTGATGTCTGTAGTAATTGCTATTGTAACTAGTATGTTTTGTTCGGATATTCTTCAGATGATGCAGACTCCGGAGAATATCCTTGAGGATGCTTATCTTTATTTGCTGATTACTTTTATCGGGGTGCCCTGTACCTTTTTCTATAATTTGCTTTCAAGTATTATTCGTGCATTGGGTGATAGCAAGACTCCGTTTTGGTTTTTGCTTTTTTCTACGATATTGAATATTTTGCTTGATCTCTTTTGTATTTTGATACTTGATTGGGGAGTGGCGGGAGCAGCTGTGGCTACGGTATTCTCACAAGGGGTTTCGGCTGTATTGTGTTATTTGTATATGATGCGTCATTTTGAGATTCTGAAGGGGACTCCGACAGAGCATAAATTTCGAGGAGCGTTGGCAAAGACTTTACTGTATATCGGTGTGCCGATGGGATTGCAGTTCTCTATTACTGCTATTGGCAGTATTATGTTGCAAAGTGCAAATAATGCATTGGGTACTGCTTGTGTGGCTGCTTTTACGGCTGCTATGCGTATTAAGATGTTTTGTATGTGTCCGCTTGAGAGTCTGGGTATAGCTATGGCTACTTATAGTGGACAGAATTACGGTGCGGGAAAACCGAAGCGTATCTGGCTGGGAATCAAGGCGAGTGTATTAATGATGGTTGTTTATTGTGGTTTTATGTTTGTAGTCTTGATGTTGGGAGCACGTACTTTTGCCTTGTTATTTGTTGACCCAGCAGAATGGGAGATCTTGAAAGATACGGAATTGTTTTTGCATATTTCCGTTTCTTTCTTTCCGGTTTTGGGCTTACTTTGTATCTTGCGTTATTCCATTCAGGGGGTGGGCTTTACCAATTTGGCTATGTTGTCGGGGGTGTCCGAAATGATTGCCCGTATAATGGTCAGTCTTTATGCAGTACCAATATTGGGCTATTTAGCTGTTTGTTTTGGTGACCCTACGGCATGGATATTTGCAGTTATTTTTCTGATTCCCGCATTTACATATGTGTATGGAAGAATAAAACGGATGTCTACTTCAGGAATGGTGAAATACTAATTTGGTGTGTGAGGTGCTGAAAAAAACTTTCAGCACCCACAGATAAATTTTCTGAGCAAAAACTATTAGAAATTACTTTTCTTTTCTACAAAAATTATTTCTTTTGTTACAGGGTGAACAAACTCTAGACTTTCAGCATGTAAATAAAGTCTGTCTGCTTTTTGTCCGTAGAGTTCATCTCCTCGTATAGGACAATGTAATCCTTCCGGATGGGCGGCATGCACTCTTAATTGGTGTGTCCGTCCTGTCAATGGATAAAAGGCAATAAGTGTGTTTCCTTCTTGTTCGTTTAAAACCTGATATTGTGTAATAGCGGTTTTTCCATGTTCATGGTCTACTACTTGTCTGGGTCTGTCAAGAGGATCCATACGGAGGGGGAGTGTTATGGTTCCTTCTTTAGAAGAAATCTTGCCATCCAATAAGGCAATATATCGTTTCTTTATCATTCTATTCTTGAATTGTGCTTGCAGGTGCTGATGTACTTCTTTGTTTTTGGCTATTAATAACACACCGGAAGTAGCCATATCCAATCGGTGGACTATCAGAGGACCTGTGGCATCTGGATAAAGTATTTTTATATATTGATAGACAGAGTCTATTTCTCCTTTTCCTGGAACCGAGAGCATTCCCGCTGGTTTGTTGATTACGACTAGGTAATTATCTTCATATACTATCTCTAATGGCATTTCATGATAATGTTTTTTTAACAAGGGATTTTCTTCCACTTCCAGTCCCTGTAACATATGTCCCAGGATAGGTCCGCATTTTCCTTTACATGCAGGATAGTAGTATCCATGATGTCTTATTTCTGCTTTTGGAGAATCTCCCCACCAAAATTCTGCCATAGCAATAGGTTTTAATTGATGCTTATAGGCATATTGGAGTAATTTGGGAGCTGCACATTCACCGGCTCCGGCAGGAGGAAATTTTTGTATAGTTTGTGCAAAAATACGACATAAATCTTTTGTTTCTCCATGGGCGTTGAGTATCTGAAACTGCTCAAACAGCTTTCTTTGTAAAGTGGCAGAACGTTTTTTCCTTTCTGTCTTCATCGTTTCTATTTTTGTGATGAAAGTATCGGCCTCTGCTTGTAGTGAAGCGATTTTTTCTTTCCATATTTTTTCCATGCGTTTTAATTCAGCTTTTTGAAACTGGCTTTCACGTATCATTGCAGCTAACTCCTTTGCGTCGGGAATTCCCGTCTTGCGCCGGATTTCTCTGTTCTTTTTAGCGGATTTGAAAAACTCTTTAGCTTCAGTCAATTCCTGCTGGGATTGTATTGTCTCTTTTTCAATTTGTCGGAGTAGATCTATATAACGAGGGTCGTTCTGTGTCTTTTTAATGCATACATTGATGGCGGATATACGTTCTTCCTCTATTTTGAAGAATCCCTGTGGTTGTAACAAATCATAAATTGGCGGGACGAAGAAAGGATGACAGTTTTTACCAGCCAATGTTCCTGAAAATGCAGCCAAATAACCTATTTTATTCTCGGGTGTTTGTACAATTAGGACACCAAACATTTTTCCTTGTTGCAATTCTTTTTGCCATTGGGATTGACTTGTCAGATAGGCTTGTACTTCTTTAGTCGCTATTATGCAAAGTGGATGAGGGGTATAGTGAAAAGGATAAGTGAACTTATCGGGTAACTTTATAGTGGCAATGGAATTCTTAAAAAAATGTATCATAGTTCGTTTAATATAGTTGATAATGATTTGTTTTTCTTGTGAGGTCACTATGCGGACAACTCGGAATGGATGATAAAGTTTTTGTTTAATTCCTGTAATATTTCAGTTGACTGCTTTTCAGTCTGTAAGGGGAATATAGAGATACGATTTAAAGTTAGGATAATATCGCGTTGAGATTTGCGAAGTTCTATTATTTTTATAAGCGTTTCTTTCTCTCTTTTTACCATATAATTCCCTTCTATTTTGTTCGTGTCTACATTGTTTCCTATTTTGAAATCGCTAGTTGTTTTTATGACGGTTATTTGTTCTTTGTAATCAGATGCCGCAATATGATTTTTTTTTCTGTCTAATTTTATTTCCATAGCTACACTTTTATTTTGCGATTTTATATTCTTGGGCAAAGATAGGCATTTTCTTTCCAATAATCTTTTTATGTTGTGCAAATTCACTACAGATGCTATTCAACTGTTTTTTTTTCGTATTTTTGCCGCAAATTTATAAGAAAAATTGGATGTTAATTTGTTGTTTTGGATAAAAAGAGAAAATAGATATGAGAAAATTGTTGTGTCCGCAATGCAAAATTGCAGGGTTATACGTTAAAAATGAGAAGAAAGAAAGGTTGTTAGTTTATGTATCGGATGAAGGGGAAGTGGTACCGAGAAATTTGGAAGAGAATATGGAAGGGTTTGATTTAACTATTGTTTATTGTTTGGGGTGTTCATGGAGTGGCTCTCCAAAAAAACTGGTGAAGAGGTAGGTATGAAAGGAAAACTTAAAATCTCATTTATTGGTGATAGACGTGTTCGATAAATTGTTGTTGAATGATAAATTGAACCCTAATTTGCCCATTGATGATTTGCACTTGAATGGGGCTGGATATCGGATATTAGTTTATACTTTGAGAGTGTTTTATGTTAGTAGGGATGAATGAAAATAATTGTTGAATTTAAATATAGGAATAGCGATGAATATTTTATTGGTGAGTAATAGTGACATATGTCGTAGTCGTATGGCACAGAAGATATTATCTTCTTTTGGACATGGGACAAAGATATTTACTTCTGGAGTTCTGCCGGGAAGAGTGGTACCATCTTCAGTGGTAGGGGTGATGGAACAGAATGGATACGATTGCTCTCGTAAGAAAGCTAGTGATGTGGATATATATTGCCATCAACCATGGGACTATGTGATTACTCTTTGTGAAGAAGCAAAGGAAGTGGAGGGTGATTTTAATAAGGAAGTGAAAAACTGGAAGCATTTTTCTTTTGATGACCCGTTTCAGCATATTTATGAGGATGAAACAGAATTGGAACATCGTATTTCCGAACTTTATGAAACGATGTATCGTGAATTATATGAGTTTTATCGGGACGAACTGAGTGAGCAATTATTGCCACGTTGCACTTGTGGGGCTAATACCTATTGTCGATGTGAGTGAACCAGTAATGTCCCATAAGTGTTTGGACATATTGACGCATCCATTGCGCTTGAAGGTGATTCCTTCTTTTTCCAATAATTCTTTTTGTTTCTGCCAGCTGGGAACTAGTCTTCCTTGGCTGTTTACTACCCGGTGGCAAGGAAGGTCTTCTTCTTTTGGTGCATAAGATAAAGCCTGTCCTACCATTCGTGAATATTGGGGATTACCTATAAGTTGTGCTATTTTTCCGTAAGTAAAAACATTGCCGTAGGGGATTTCTTTTGTAATGCTATATACTTCTTTATAAAACTGTGCTCTGTCCATTCTGTTTATTGATGAATGAAATGCTTGATAGTTGTTATGGGATGAAAAAAAAACATTCGTGGACCAGCATACCGCATTACTTCTTGTATTCGTTTCTTCATTTCTGGTTTATAACAATGTATGGGACAGTTGCGGCAAGTCTTTTTTTGTTCACCGAATGTACAATGCTTTAACCTGTTATGTGCATATTGCAATAACTGCCGACAGGTTGGGCAAAGCTCTTTATTGCCTTCCTTGTACCGACAATAAATTCGGATCATTTGTTCTGCGGTACGCTGTTCTCTTTCAATAATTCTCATCTGTAATGAAGTTTTTGTGTGAATAAAGTGCAAATATAGGACTATTTTTTCTTATTTTTGTATTCAATTAGTGTATAACCTTTAAAACAAAGAGATAATGGATAAAGTTGTTGTTAATTCGTACGAGGATTTTGAGAAGCTGCTAGGACGGCAGATTGGAATTTCCGACTATGTGGAAGTGTCGCAAGACCGAATTAATCTTTTTGCAGATGCTACCTTGGATCATCAGTGGATTCATGTAGATACAGAACGTGCTAAAGTGGAAAGTCCTTATCATAGTACTATTGTACATGGTTACCTGACCCTTTCGTTGCTTCCACATATGTGGAACCAGATTATAGAAGTGAATAATCTGAAAATGATGATCAACTATGGTATGGACAAGATGAAATTTGGACAGGCTGTCCTAGCAGGTCAGAGTATCCGTATGGTAGCAAGTCTTCATTCTTTACAGAACTTGCGTGGCGTAGCCAAGGCTGAAATTAAATTTACAATTGAGATAAAAGACCAACCGAAGAAGGCACTTGAAGGCATCGCTATCTTCTTGTATTATTTCAATTGATTTTATGAGAAATAATCTCCGAAGAAGAATAAGGTGTATTTTTATCGTTCTTGGATAAATGTTTTACCCAAGAACGATTGCTTTGTTTTGATTTTTTTAGACACGTATATATCCTTTGGGGGAAGTTAGGGATTAACAAAATTAATGATGAAATAGAATAGGCATTTGAGATTGTGTAAAAATGAAAAACTTATTTTAGGTTGTTTTTCTCTAAGTAATAACACAAATGATCATATATTTTGTCATCATAGCTAACTTCGGCTTGATGGAGAATGCCTTCGTATGTAAACCCCATTTTCTCCAAAACACGTTGTGAACGTTTGTTTTGAGGATAACAATTTGCACTGATCAAGGTTAATCCTAGTTTGTTGAAGCCATAGTCCAAGACAGCACAGACGGCTTCAGACATATATCCTTTTCCCCATTGGGCTTCATCTAACCAATAACCTATCATTCCGGCATTTGAATTCTCTCTCTTTGGGTCTGGTAGAATTCCTATAGCTCCTATCAGAAGCCGGTCTTCCTTTCTAGTGATGGCCCATGTGTCTTTTTGTGGTATAAATATTGTTTGAAGAATTTTCAGAGATTCTTCCAGTGTGTCATGAGGTTTCCAACCAGCATTATTTCCTAGGTTGGGATTCTGGCAACAGTTAAAAACAGCTTCCGTATCATTCTCTGTAAAAGGACGTAAAATAAGTCGCTCAGTTTCTATTACATAATTTCCCTCAGGAGGGCATTCCTGCTCTTTTTTGTAAACACACTCTATCCGGTTTCCGTCTGGATCTAGTATCACACTTTCAAAATAGCCATCTCCTGAAATGCGAGGTTCACCTACGATATGGTATCCTTTAGTACGTAGCTGTTCCGTTAGTGATAAGACAGCTTCTTGGCTTTCAAAAGAAAAAGCTAGATGGGTCAATCCCGGTCTGTTTTCTTCTATCGGGATATTTTGCACGTCAATCCTACTCATCAACTCTAATGTAGCACCACTTTCAAATGAAATGAAGTAAGATTCAAAACCTTTTTGGGAATTAATGTATTTTTCATTACTTGTTCCGTTAAAGTAACGAGTATAAAATTCCCTTAGCTTTTCCAGATGAAATGTCCAAATGGCGATATGATGTATTTTCATGAGTGATTATTTATTCATTATAGATATTTTCTTTAGTTCGTTTTATTCTAAATAAATCATCTTTTTGGTCATTCCACCATCGATGATGATATTTTGTCCATTGATGAAGTCGTTCTCTTCTTGACATAAAAATAAACACATACGTGCTATGTCTTCTGGTTTGCCTACTCGTCTTGATGGATGTTGGGCATGATCTTCTGGGCGTAGCCGTTCGTAATCATTGGTCTGAATCCATCCTGGCGAAATACAGTTTACGGTGATATGAAAGTCGGCAAGGGATAAAGCAAGTGCATGGGTCAGTGAATAGATTCCTCCTTTGGAAGCCGCATAGCTTTCGCTTCCCGGTTCGCTCATTAAATAACGGGTGGAACAGATATTGATAATTCTGCCATACGGGTGATTTTCTGCTTGGGATTTGCGATGCAAAGCTAATGTGCGTGAGGTGATAAATACAGGTCGCAGATTGATGGACAAAATTTTATCAAAATCTTCCACGCTGGTTTCCGTGATGGGAGAAAATTCGCTTATTCCGGCATTGTTAATAATGATGTCCATATCCCCCCACTTTTCAAAAAGCTCGTGCATACAGTTCTCAAGGGATTCTTTATTACTTACATCGGCATGATAAAAAATTGCTCCGGTCTCTTTGGCTGTCTGTATTCCTAAATCCTCATTTTTGTCACAAAAGGCGACTTGGTATTGTGAGTTGCAGAAAGCTTTCACAATGTTTCTCCCTATGCCATCGGCACCTCCTGTGATGAATGCTTTTCTAGGAAGTTTGATTGTATTGTCTGTCAGGTCCTTTGGTTGAGACTTGACGGAAATCGTTTTCTTCTTTCCTTGTTTACGTTTTTTTTCCCATGCAGCCTTTCGGGCTTCATATTGTTCGTATTGCCTTTCTATATAATTGTCTGCCATAAGTTTTGAAATATATTTATCGGAATGTTATTCTATTGTTTACCATAAAATTAACAGCTCCATATATTATTATTCCAATAAATTGTGCTGTAAATTCTTTGATTCCTATTGCTTCTATCATCAGTATCACAAAAAGAAGTTGTATGCCATAGGCAATACCAAAAGCGGTACAAAAGAGCATTATTTGTTGCCAAAGACTGTTTTGGGGATTGCTGGAAGGAAAAATCCAATATTTGCTCCATATAAAATTATGGGTTTGAGCGATGAGATATGCCATAATATTTGCTACTATATATTTTCCTTTGAATGAGAAGTAACTCATCACAATCCATATCACTAACATGGTAATAAGGTAATTTAAGGTTCCTATTGTAGCAAAACGAACTAAACGTACTGATGCTTTCATCCTCTTTTTATTGGTTTGTTTTATATGGTGAATTTGGGTACAAAAATACTAAAAATATGTGATTTTAATGCTTGTATAATAAAAAAGAAGCCTACTCATCTTAGTTTCTGTTTTAATGTTGTTCAGCATTTTTTGAAAGAAAATTTAAACTGGCTTTTTTCAGTTTTGTCCTGAATTTGAAGTTCAATTGTAATAGAGGTGGACTTTTTTAGGGGAAAGATGGGAAGAAACGCTGAAAAGTATGGTGGAAATCCGCAGAAAGTGTTGATGCAAATATGTTGATTTTATGACAATCGGACAATATATAAGGCACACTTTTATATCATGCAAAATAATAGCATGTTATAGATGTACCTTATAAACTGTCTGATTGTAAATATTCAAAATCTGTGATTAATGAATTTCGATGATTCTGTTCACTTTGGCTTTTTCTTCAGGAGTGCGTTTAGGCAAATCAATGGTCAGAACACCATTGCTGGCATTGGCGCTGATTTTTTCCTTAACCACATCTTCAGGAAGAATCAAAGCTTGTTCGAACTTAGAGTAAGAAAATTCACGACGTAAATATCTTCTGTTGTGATGGTCGTCCTCTTTTGTTTCATTCTTTTTCTCCATTGAGATCACTAGTTCGTTGTTTTCGCTGATGTGGATATTGAAATCTTCTTTAGTCATACCCGGAGCAGCAACCTCTACTTTATAATCTTTGTCACTTTCAATGACATTAATTGCAGGGGCGGTAGCGTTGGCTCTTGTCAACCATTCATTATCAAAGAAATCGTTGAAAATACTTGGTAACCAATTCTGATTGTTATACTTTCTAGTCGGCATCATAATTATAATCTCCTATATTTTAAATTGTTACTAGATTGCTTTTTGATTTTTTTTATCTTGTCGTTTTTGGCAATACACTGATGTTCTTGCAAAGTATATGCCTGATGGCAAAATGTCAGCCGGAAATGAAATGAATTTAAATCTGTGAAGATAATTTTAATGAATATCGAGATGTGTTTAAACTTTTGTAAAATTTGTTTGCAGTTGAGAAGCAAGGTAAAGTGATAAAGAAAGCCATTTTGTCAGCAAATGGTGGCTGTTATTTATGTTTGTATATTATCTTTGCGTCGTTTTATAAAGATAACCATTAAAGAAGAAAAGGAAATATCATGTTGGCATATACTTATATTAAACAGGGAAAATTTGAATTGATAGAGAAACCGAAGCCTGAGTTGAGGGACTCGCGTGATGCTATTGTGCGCGTCACTCTCGGAAGTATTTGTACCAGTGACTTGCATATTAAACATGGTGGTGTGCCACGTGCTGTTCCCGGAATAACAGTGGGGCATGAAATGGTGGGTATTGTGGAGCAGACAGGACGTGATGTTAAATTAGTCAAACCAGGCGATCGAGTTACCGTCAATGTGGAAACCTTTTGTGGAGAATGTTTTTTTTGCCGGCATGGATATGTGAATAATTGTGCTGATCCTAATGGGGGATGGGCCTTGGGATGTCGGATTGATGGGGGGCAGACGGAGTATGTTCGCGTACCTTATGCTGATCAAGGCTTGAATCTCATTCCCGATTCCGTGAGTGATGAGCAAGCTTTGTTTGTAGGAGATATCCTTGCTACAGGATTTTGGGCTGCTCGCATTTCGGAGATTACCGAAGAAGACACGGTGCTTGTCATTGGTGCGGGACCTACGGGAATCTGTACTTTGCTTTGTGTGATGCTGAGAAAGCCGCAGCGCATTGTTGTTTGCGAACAATCCTCTGAAAGAATTCGGTTTGTTAGGGAACATTATCCGCAGGTAGAAGTTGTCACTCCAGAAGAATGTAAGGAATTTGTATTGCAAAGTAGTCCACACGGTGGTGCGGATGTAGTTTTTGAAGTGGCAGGAGGGGAGGATACATTTCGCTTGGCATGGGAATGTGCGCGCCCTAATGCTGTCGTTATTTTGGTGGCTCTTTATGACCGTCCTCAGATTCTTCCTTTGCCGGATATGTATGGAAAGAATCTAACCTTCAAAACTGGTGGCGTAGATGGTTGCGATTGTGCTGAGATACTTCGCTTGATAGAGATGGGAAAAATAGATACCACTCCACTAATTACACATCGTTTCCCGCTAGATCAGATAGAAACGGCTTACCAGATTTTTGAGAACCGACAAGATGGAGTGATAAAAGTAGCTGTGACAATGGAGGCTGGAATGTAGATTAAAAGCAATGAAATAGTATAATATAAGAGTGTATGCCTATTATTGAAATATCATCATTGACACATCCCGGAGTGGATGTTTTCTGCATGTTGACGGAAGCTCAGTTACGTCAGCGTATGGAACCTGGGAAAGGGGTATTTATAGCCGAAAGCCCCAATGTCATTAGTAGGGCTTTGGATGCAGGATATGAACCTCTTGCTCTTATGTGTGAGCGTAAGCATATCTCTGGCAGTGCTGCTCACATTATCAAGCGTTGTGGTGATGTGCCCGTTTATACGGGTGATAGAGAGTTGTTGACTACGTTGACTGGCTATGTTCTGACACGTGGTGTATTATGTGCTATGCGTCGTCCAGTGTTGCCCTCTATGGAAGAGATCTGCCGGGATACCCGGCGGATTGTAGTCATTGACGGTGTGGTGGACACTACCAATATCGGGGCGATATTTCGTTCGGCAGCTGCTCTTGGGATAGATGCTGTTTTGTTGACACGCAATTCTTGCGATCCGTTGAATCGCCGTGCGGTAAGGGTGTCTATGGGTTCGGTGTTCTTGGTTCCATGGACATGGTTGAATGGTACGATTGGCGATTTGAACAAGTTTGGTTTCCGTACTGCTGCCATGGCGTTGACTGATGATTCTATCTCTATAGATCATCCCATATTGGTGGCTGAACCTCGGTTGGCTATTGTGATGGGAACAGAAGGGGATGGGCTTCCTTACAAGACAATTGCTGAAGCTGATTATGTAGTCCGTATCCCTATGGCGCATGGAGTGGATTCGCTCAATGTGGCTGCAGCAGCTGCTGTTGCCTTTTGGCAACTCCGGATTACAGACCTTTGAAAAGATTAATATATGATTAAGTTTATTTTATTTTCATAGCTCCCATGGCGTCCGGGCAGTCTGTGGGGGCCTTAGTTGTATAGGCATAAAGCGTATCATCACGCTGATGTGTGGTCACTAGGCGCAGACCATGGTATATCTTCAGCGTGTCAGCATCATAGACAATTTCGACACGTTTGCCTATATACTCTTTCGGCATGCTGTAATGGTGAAGCTTGAAAGTTACATAGCAGTTCCGCATTACCGTTGCAGAGCGCCGCTCCTTCATCTGGTGGCGTATGGCAGGAAGTGGGCGGAGGTACTCGGCTTCAATCTGTTCGCGTCTGGACAGGGAAGGTCCGTTCATCCTGCGCCCGTTAAAGGCTGAGAGCGATTCGAAAATGGCCACATTCAAAGATTCCAGAGAGTTGAACACAAGCTCTTCGACATCTGCATATACTGCCGGTAAAGCAGTTTCACGGCATTTTCAACCAACACCTTGTCCTTGGGATGGCGTACCCGTGCGGGGTATACGGTACATCCATAATGCTCGGAAAATGCCGCAAACTCCTCGTTGATTACCGGACCGTTGTGGTTGCTGCGGGCTACTGCTGCTTTGAGGTTGTCAGGTACGATTGCCATCGGAATACCGCCGTAAAAATGAAGTGCGTTTTCACATGCCTTGATCAGATCTTGTTTTGACTGGGACCAGACCGCTTCACAATAGGTATAGTGGCTACAGGGGAGTATGGACACAAACATTTCAACGCTACGGCATTCACCGTTTTCATTGTCAATGACCTCAAACTTGTCACTGGCAAAGTCAATGTATATTTGGTCATCGGCATAATGCTCAATATGCCCCACGACATGAGTCACCATCCGGTAACGCATGAGATAATTACCGAAACTGGCATGTTTGTATCCATTAGGGCGTGTTTTGTGATACTCTTTGTACAGGGATTTGACCGTTACCCCTCGGCGGCTAAGACGGGCGGAGTACTCGGGTGGAAGTGCCTCCAGCTTAAGTTGGCGTTGTGATGGAATCTGACTACGGCTAACCCCTTCGGAGAACATTTCTTGGATGCGGGAAGAAGGCATTGATGCCAACTCCTTTATCGGAATGCCACACTTTTGGAACAGACGCACATATCTGCGCACTGTGTTGCGGGATAGCTCAAAACTCCTGCTTATTTGCTTTATCTCCATCCCCAATGCATAGCATTGGAGAATATTTGCTATCTTTGTTGTCATAGTAGAAATGGTTTTACCCCACCGGTCAAGACGGGAATCAAATCTACGAAAAACACCCCTGTCGGACAATGTTTGGCAGGGGCGTTTTTATATTGTTTTTAAAGGAAATGTCTATTTTGACGAAAGGGAGCAAAATCGCTTGGTTTTCAAGGGCAGATTGCGATGGATTTTCCAAATGCTAATCGTTGGTAATCACCACTTATCTATGATGCAACATCGAAACATGTTTAATTATCAGCGTTTTAGCATTTTAATCGGTACAAATAAATTTTTGACAAAGAATTCATTTTCGATGCAGCATATTATGCCAATTGATTATCAATAGTTTATGGCTTAAAAGATAGACTGCTCAAAAATTTACTTGTTTTTTGCCGAAAATCGAAGATTTAACGTTTTTAACCTTAGTTTGTCTTCAAACGAAGGGAAAAAGAGAAAAATGGCTCTCTTTTGCTCCGAAACCTCCGGTTCGCAAAGATAAGGCATATCGGTGATTATTTCGCCGATTCGAGTTGCAAAATCAGAGATGGATTCACAGATTTTCTGGTTGGCTTTTGTGTCTTGACAAGGGCTCGAATCATGTCTGTTTTGTGAGCAGGATTTCTGTGTCTTTTGTAGCCAAAAGAGAAAGTTAGCAGTTATGGTTCGGCTTGGTTTTGGCGCAGCCATCTCTTTTTCTCCCTCTGTTAGCTTTACTTTAATGCACGTATATATGAATACAGGGATAAAGTAAAGCTATGTTGTATTTTTACTTGAGTGATAAACTGTACTCACATCGTATTCGCTCTAACTCATTTTTTAAATCATTTATATGTAAAATTATTAGATAAACATTTTCTAGATCTGTTATTTCATGTATTTGCGATAGTGAATATAATGGTCTTAAAAACTTTTTCACTTTCATTCGTTCTTTTCTTGCAGAATTAGTGGATTCTTTACACTTGGTTTCTCTCAGTAGTTGAGACGTTAAATCTTCGTCAGACCTATTGCCAAAATTGACAATAGCAATTATCTTAATATAATCTTTTGTGTCTTGAATACTTTTACTTGCCTTTATATGTCGAGATGATTCTAACCGTAATTTTCTAGCATCTTCAAGAATTGCATTGATTTGTGCAGCACCAAATTTTTTGTTGCGGATTAGAGAATTGCATTTGACTTCTACTAATATTTTTACAGGAGAGTCAATTCTTATGTCGAATCCATTTGTGTTTGGCTTTTGTTTATCAATATCATTAAATATCCGTTCTCTATCTTCATTTTTAAATGATAATATATCTGATAACTTTGTTGCAATAGAACGAGTCGATATTAATGTCATTATGTTATTAATATCGGACAGTATTGATTTTAGTTCTATTAATTTATCTAGTGTAAGATTGTTACCAATATCCTCGGTGTTAATAGACTTGATAAACTTTGTGTACTTATCTAATAAATTAATTGTTCTATTGTATGTTTTTGATGTTTCCATAATTTTGTTTCTTTGGGGGGACGAAAATATGTATAAAAGTTCATATATGAAATTTTGTCAGGCTTGTTAGTCGGGATTTCGTATTCTTTTGCAGTCAAAAGAGAAAGTTTTCAGATATGATTCTTTTTCAGAGAGCCTCCGTTGCCGTATTTTTCCGTACTTTTGTAACAACTTGTGCAAAATTTGCACACTTTAAATTATTGGTAATATGAAGATTGAAGAGGCTATACTCTACTGTTTGGCAAGCCAGAATAGGGGAATGCGAACTGAACAGATTGCAGAGATGATAAACCGTCAGCGATTGCTCCATACTACCTTTAGGAGTAGGTAAAAATTAGAAGGCGTGATGCGTCAGCACCTCTAAAAGTCTCATATATCAAGTACGCTTAAATCTGGTTCTTTGCACGAATCTAGTAAATTCACGCCCTTTATCTTTAATTCAGGGTAATTCAGAATTGACATTGGTATTTTCTCTCTTTTGAGATAGGATGTTGGTATTACTGTAGCTGTCAGCATCATTGACTTTACTCGGGGTGTAACTGCTACACCAATGTGTTTCGCAACTTCATTAATATGCTCCGTTACCCAGCGATGACGACGCAAATGTTTAAGAACAAGAGCTCTCTTCTTGTCTCTCTCGGGATTATCACCACGACCAAGATATTCATCCATCTCGGTTTTCATTTCCTTAATATTCTTGGCTGGATTGGTATTCTTACATTCTATCAAGTAGAGTATATCACGTGATGTATCATAAGCCATCACATCAATATCACCATAATCTTTATCTGCCGCAAAATAACCTCCAGATTTGATAGTGACATCATGTTCCCATACTCGCATTATTGGTATCTTTGCCAAAAAAGAGCGTACCTCGTCATTGAACGCAGCCCCTTTTATAGCCTCAAATTTTCCAAGCAAGGTTTCTATCTTCCTTCCCACATAACGTAAGCGACCAGAATAAAGCAAGTCAGATAGCTGAATGCCGGCTTGAATACAGGAGCGGAACCCAAACATGCACATAACTGTGCCATCATCATATTGATAACGAATCACTGGGCGACGCAGATAACTTAATTCCCTATTGTATGACCAAGGGAAGATATCCTTGCCCGCTAATCCTACTGGCGGAGTGAGGTAGTTTTCCCGTTTATCCAAAGAAAGGCGAATGATACATTTCTTTGCTAAATCTTCAGTTAGTTCTGTACAATGCTCCTGCATAGCCTTGATGAGTTGAGACTCTTCCATCTCAATAACAGACTTCTGCTGCTTCATAGCTATGATGTAACAAACATAAAGGAACTGCAAGATGTTAGAATATGATACTCCCCAATCCTCTAAGAATGCCACATCTATCTCCTCGAGTTCTGCATCCTTGGTTTTTTCTTTTGTATCTGGACGTACTGCCATCCTGGCCATCTTACTCTCGAAATCTTCGATTTGCCCATTTACACTCTCAATAGTGCGCGTTGCTGCAAACTCTCCTACATTGTCGGAAAAAACATCATCGTAGATACCATAACGTCCAGAGCCTAATTTCTCAATGGTATGATTAGCTACATCTAAATGTATGGCGTCACATATACCACCAATGGATATCACTTCGTTCATGATAGCTAACAGGCTTTCTACATCATCATTGCCTGGTTTAACACCACCGCCACGATACTGTGTTGCAGCTATATATTCTATCATAGCACGGGTAGATATTCCAGCATCAGCAAGTCGTTTTTCTGTATCGAAGAATTCTTTACGTTTAGACTTATTTTCTCCAAAACAAAGAATCTGTGCGGGTTGTAAGACTCTGTTATGTTCTCGCTGATAAACTAATGTCTCGTGATTCTGCATGAGCATACGCAGCAACCGCAATGTATCAAATGATGACAGGCGTCTAGCAAGTTCATCAAGAAGCACATCTACTCCTTTGTGAAGGAAGTCTATTTTTTCAGTTTTTGTATTGAGTTTGCCTGCTATATCGAGACCATTCTCCTTCATCCACTGTGGGAATTTGTCCAGTAGTAGTTGGCTGGTGGCGGCATGAATATAGATAGGAGTATAAAGCCACAAGGGTATTGACAACGGGTTGAGTGACTGCTCCATCATTAGAATCATCTTTGCTTGGCCAAAGGGGATGCGACTATCTATAATTTGGTTTGCAGTCTCTTCGTCTATTTCCAGGAGTTCGATTATGATACAACGCATCATGGTACGCTCACTATCATTGCCTGCTCCCATAAAAGAATGGATGTAATCATCATCAAATGTAACGGTAACTCCGCCTTCTGTCTTGGATACGGTAAGATTTCCTCCTCGCGTAGGCTTTATGTCGTCGTCATAGTGTATCCCTTTATCGACCAAGACCTTTTCACTGAAGACAAGTTCTATCTCTACGGAGTGTTCATAGCGTTGGCTGAGCATATCGGCTATTACTGGTTGTAAAGTATCCATCCAGTATGCAACAGCTGTTATTACAGTATCGGAAATAGAGGATGGATTTATTCCCTGCTTTTCCTCTTGACAACAGCTTACCCACACAGGAATACTATAAGACTCACAACTCTTGGCATTGATAACTGAGTGGACGGGCTTAAAAATTGCCGCATAATCGAGATCGCGTATCACTGGTATATGAGCATACCGTCCATTGAGTCTCTTCAGTGTTCCGTGGAAATACAGTTTATCTTTGCTTTTGAATATGAGGTCACAGCCATCATTTGGCTCAATATAAAGAATGTCTGTTGGTTTGTCGTCTGTCATATAGAAACTCTCACCATAATGCTTATAGAGAGCATATACATCGATAGATTGATTCAGAGGAGTCTCGAGTGATGATACGTTCTCCTTGGAACGAGCATAACGAACAAGACTCAAACTGTCCCATTTCTCAGTCTGTATCAATTGCAAGAAATCATAGGCAGAGAATTGAAGAAAATAGTCAGTTACATTCTGCTCTCCCATGGCAAATCCGTATGTCTCACCCATTGTAGAATACAGAACAAGCGTCAGAATATGGTCATCTTTCGAGCTTTCGTCATTTCTGATGGTATCAATACGTTTTTGTAAATGTTGGCTGAGATCTCGATTGCTGAAATTATCATTTCCATCTATGGCTACATTACAGGCCAAATCATGAGCATAGCACACGTATGCAAGCCAGTTGACGTCAATACGGAATACATCTTCGTAATAGCCTTCAACAGGGGCAAGGATTTCATCCATTGAGTTTTGTCCCCAGCGCATCTGTTCTATACAGGAACGTCCGATGCGCATCCAGACTCCATAGTGGGTTTGTTTTACTAGTTCTTCGAGACAACGGTGTTTTAGAGCTGTTTTCAGGATAAAGTTGTTAATGGCACTGCCTTGACTGGAGATTCCAGCCAAGTAGAAGTTATTGTCAAACTCAACAATTGGCCTGTATAATAACGGATTCTTTTCTGCATCTTGGGTTAGTATATCAGGAGCATTAACCTCTAACAAAAATGATTTCAAAACATTTGGATCCAGCCCATTTCGATTAATGAGTTCTGCCATCATCGGCAAAGTAATGACAAAAGATTGGTTAGTATTTGGTTTATTAAGCGTCTCGCGTGGGTTCTCATTTCCTCGTACTAAGCCACTTATCCCTGCTCGGGCTGACAAAAGGTTGCTCAGTTCAAGCATGAAGAGTACTCCATCATAAACTTCATTACGGAAAGTTCTCGTAAATATATTCCCTTTATTGAATATGGCTTCTGTCATCGAACGGAAAATTTCTGTTGCATGGGTCGAGATGCCAGGAAAGAATGTGTAATTACCTCCATAGAATACTACCGGTTCAGAAAACATGTTAATCGGCAAGTCTTCCATAAGATCAAATGAGAACTCCTGGTCAATTATACTCTTGAACTTACTGATGTCAGGAGTCTGGCTACTCTTTCCGAGATTCGCAACTGCTATTTGCAAAAGGTGTTCAATTCGGATATTCTTCCCACGATTTTGTGGATTAAGCTGCATTGCTGTCAAATAGTCCAATATAGGTGGGACTGCATGATTACTTAAATACGCTATCGTTTTTGGTGCATCAAGCCAAGAAGCTGGCCACAAAGCATGATTTGCTCTAGGCAATGTTCCTATTGCCCGTTCCGTCTGCATACAACAATGCTTGTATTTCTTGCCGCTGCCACAAGGGCAAGGCTCATTACGACCAATCTTCTTTGACATTATATTTGAACTACTAGTAACATCTATCTAAACTTTAATCACTTAGCTCAGCCAAGAACTATTAATCATTTACAGTGCGAGACGAAGAATGTATTATGGGTTAGAGATGAAATGAGTGATAATCAAATTCTTACCACATTTATACTCTAAGTGATTTCTTATACAAAGGTACTGATTTTAGTCGATAACATTTAATGATAAACGATGGAATTTCTAAAATGAACTGTTTTCGACTCAAAAATGAGACATAATGGTCAAAGGGATTTGGCAAATTATGTGATTATTTTGCAGTCTCCAAAAAAGTCGGCAGATATAGTTCGGTTCGGCTTTGGCGAAGCCATTTCTTTTTCTCCCTCTGTTAGCTTTACTTTAATGCACGTATATATAAATACGGGGATAAAGTAAAGTTGTTTTTCATTTGAATAGCCAACTAATCTTGAATATATGTTGTGTGGAGGAATCGTATGTGTTTACGCAACAAATAATATATTGTTTGTTGTGTGGATATATTGGCGCTTATAAACAATATAATAGCGTTTATATTTCTCCAAAGCAAAATTATCTTGTTTTACACACTTTCCCCAAGATGGTTGTCGGAAGCTGCTGCAACTTTTATAAACATAGGATTCGCTTGAAAAAGTGTATAACCGTTATATTGTACTTGGTCAAGCGTTTCTTCTAATTTTGTGATTTTTTACCTATAATACATCATTAAATAGATGAAAAGTTATAAATTTGCATATTATATGATGTGTTGAATATGGCAAAGAATACAATGGGGACTAAGTTGCCCCGAAAACTGGAGCAGAAGATGCAGGTTGTGGGAGAGCAGATAAAATTAGCTCGTTTGCGCAGGAATCTGAGTGTGGCTCAGATTGCAGAACGTGCTACTTGCTCTCCGTTGACCGTGTCCCGAATAGAGAAAGGTGCATCAACAGTAGCCATCGGAATCTACTTGCGTGTGCTGTATGCTTTGCAGCTTGACGATGATATTCTGTGGTTAGCCAGAGAAGACAAATTGGGAAAAGCTTTGCAGGATTTGAGTTTGAAGACAAGGAAGCGAGCTTCGAAAAAGGAATAGAGCTATTATTCTCCTATACATAAGTTGCAATTTGCTCTGTTGGAATAAAAAAATATGGCTCAAAATTTTGTGTTATGTTATAAAAACATTATGTTTGCGTTGCATAATAAATGAGACGTATGAAATTCGTTGATAGAATAGATGAAACAGCACGACTGAAAGATGCTCTTGCAAGAGAGAAGTCCTCGTTAGTCGTGATGTACGGTCGCAGACGGCTGGGTAAGTCAACGCTCATTAAAAGGGTGTTGTCAGAAAATGATGTTTACTTCCTTGCTGACCGTTCTGAAGGGCAACATCAGAGAGTATTGCTTGCAAAAGTAATAGCACAAGTGTTCCCGGATTTCGACAAACTGACATATCCGGATTGGGAATCTATATTTCGCGCGGTCAATTATCGAACAGACAAGCGTTTTACTTTATGTTTGGATGAGTTTCCGTATCTTGTAGAGCAATCTTCTGAACTGCCGTCTGTGCTGCAAAAACTGGTTGATGAAAAGCAGTTGAAGTATAATCTTGTGCTTTGCGGTTCGTCGCAAAATATGATGTATGGGTTGTTTCTTGATTCTACTGCGCCTCTTTATGGTCGTGCTGATGAAATAATGAGGCTTGCACCGATACGTTTGCCGTATATTCAAGAGGCTTTGCATCTTAATGCGATGAATGCCATTGAAGAGTATGCCGTATGGGGCGGTGTACCGCGTTATTGGGAATTGAGGGAAAACAGAAGTTCGCTTGATGATGCCCTGTGGCGCAATATCCTTTCTGTAAATGGAACTCTTTATGAAGAGCCTATAAAACTGTTTCAGGATGATGTCAAGGATATTATCAAGACTTCAACGATCATGTCTTATATCGGGACTGGTGCAAACCGGCTTTCTGAGATTGCAGCACGATGCAATGAGCCGGCAACCAATCTGTCGCGTCCGTTGAAGAAACTTATCGATCTCGGATTCTTGGAAAAAGATGTTCCGTTCGGTATTGATGAGAAGAATGCGAAAAAGAGCCTCTACAAGATAGCCGATCCGTTTATGGCATTTTATTATCAGTTTGTCGTACCTAATCGTTCGTTTATTGAACTTGGCCGTCGTTTACCAATAGAACAGGCTTTGACTGCTCATTTCTCGGAGTATGTGAGTATGCAATGGGAAAAATTATGTAGGGATGCTGTGACAGGAAATCTTGTCAATGGAGTGGTTTATGGCAAGGCAAAACGCTGGTGGGGTTCTGTTCTCAATGAGGATAAGAACCCTGAACAGGTCGAATTCGATGTGATGGTAGAATCGCTTGATAAAAAGTATCTGCTGGTCGGCGAATGCAAATGGACAAGTCAGGAGAATGGAAAACAGCTGACAGCCGAACTTCTCCGTAAAGCTAATCTGTTACCATTTGCCAAGAACTACACCATCGTTCCAGTACTGTTCCTTAAGAATGCTCCGAAAGATGATGCTGAGAATGCTATGTTACCGAAAGATGTAGTTGAGTTAATGAAATAAAAGGATATAACAATTCACGACTTGCAAATGTTGGATTTTAGAAAACAATTTCAGGAAATTATAGAACAATCCTATATCCCGTTCAATATAGATAAAACTGCAACTTCAGATGTATGGAGTAATATTTATAAATTAATACTTCCTAATATCCCAGAAAAACTTTTCAGATATCGCAGAATAGACGATAAAGGCTATACTGTTGAATCATTTAAATCAGGAACTATTTCATTATGCCATGCAGGAATGTTTCCGGATAAGTATGATTCATATTTATATATAGATCAAGATAAAATTCGCGAAGATTTAAAAAAGGCATTAAAGGATGCATTATGCATAACATTGTCGCATATAACACAGAAATCCCCTGATATAAGGACAGAAAAGGCAACGCAAATATGTTACTATAGAGAGTGTGGATATACGGATGAACAAATTATAGATAAAATATTGACAGGTGAGTATATTGATTTTTGTAACAATATTGGGTCGGCGATAAAAAAACAAGAGTCTCGTTTTAGAAATCCAAGAAATAGTGCAAAAATAGCCTGTTTTACAGAAAGTGTACAGTCAAAATATATGTGGGATAGATATGCAGATGGGTATAAGGGATTTGCATTAGAATACGATCTCAGAAAATGTATTTTTAAATATAATTCATTGGAAATGAATGTAAATATCTTCCCCGTGATTTATACTGAATTAAGACCTGATGTTACATTGGATGAGGGAAATATTCATACTTACGAGTATTTTAAGCAAGTCGGAGATAAAAATTGGTTAAACTTTTTGTCTTCCATGATATCTGTCAATCAATTATATTGGTATCGATCTTATCTTTATAAGGATCAAAAAGAATACGAACACGAACATGAATGGAGAATGCTGTATTATAACTTAGAGGATGAGAATGATTATGTATCAATTCCAGATGTAGGATGTTTGAATGCAATTTATTATGGTCCAGATATATCACAAAAGGATAAGCAAGAATTACATCAGATTGCAGTTGAAAAAGGACTGAAAGAGTATGATGTCGATCTTGACACGGGTAGCCGTAGATATGATTTAAAAGTAACAGCAATTAAATAAGAATATTCTTAGCGTAAAAAAGAACCGATTAACAACCTGAAAGTTGTGCCATCTCAATTATTTATAGTACCTTTGCCTACCAAATAAGGCAAAGGTATTTTTGATGCATACAATGGCAGAAGACAAGATAGACAACGCATTGGAAGTAAAAGAGGAAACAGTGGAATGCAAAAGCGAAGATTGGGTTTGCCATTCGCAGGCTATAGCTGCAACCATGTCAAACCGAATGGAGGAACTTGGCATGACACAACGAGCGTTGGCTGAGAAAATGAACTGCACCCAGCAATATGTCTCCAAGGTGTTGAAAGGTCGCGAGAATCTGTCATTGAAAACTTTGTGCAAAATAGAAAATGCATTAGGTATCAAAATACTACAAGCTGGAATAAATAAGTAATAACATCATAGCAGGGCAAGGATATGTCAATACAGAGTGAAGCGGCATTGGAAGCCGGACTTATAGCCACACTTCGGCAAATGGACTACGAGTATGTCCAGATTACCGAAGACGATAATCTTTATGCCAATTTCAAGCGGCAGTTGGAAATTCACAACAAGAAACAACTGGCGGAAGTTGGTCGTAACTCATTTACGGATGAAGAGTTTGAGAAGATATTGATATATCTGGAAGGTGGTACTCGCTTTGAAAAGGCAAAGAAGCTTCGCGACCTATATCCTCTTGATACTGCTAACGGACAGCGCATTTGGGTGGAATTCCTTAATCGTACCCAATGGTGTCAGAACGAGTTTCAGGTATCGAATCAGATTACGGTAGAGGGACGAAAGAAGTGTCGTTATGATGTAACGATTCTTATCAATGGCCTCCCTTTGGTTCAGATTGAACTGAAACGTAGGGGTGTAGAACTCAAACAGGCGTACAATCAGATCCAACGCTATCACAAGACATCCTTTCATGGGCTGTTCGATTATATTCAGTTGTTTGTCATCTCCAATGGTGTAAACACTCGTTATTTCGCCAATAATCCTAATGGTGGATATAAGTTCACATTCAACTGGACGGATGCGGCGAATCTGCCGTTCAATGAACTGGATAAGTTTGCTGTATTTTTCTTGGAAAAGTGTACGCTCGGCAAGATTATCGGGAAATACATCGTATTGCATGAGGGTGACAAATGCCTAATGGTATTGCGCCCATACCAGTTCTATGCTGTAGAAAAGATATTGGATCGGGTGCAGAACTCCAACGATAACGGTTATATCTGGCATACAACAGGAGCAGGAAAAACCTTGACTTCATTCAAGACTGCACAGCTTGTTTCGGAGTTAGATGATGTAGATAAGGTAATGTTCGTTGTCGACCGACATGATCTTGACACACAAACACAGTCAGAATACGAGGCCTTTGAGCCGGGAGCCGTTGACGGTACGGACAATACGGATGAGCTGGTAAAACGCTTGCATAGTAACTCCAAGATTATCATTACCACTATTCAGAAACTCAATGCTGCTGTAAGCAAGACATGGTATAGCAGTAAGATAGATTCGATACGCCACTCCCGTATCGTGATGATATTTGATGAGTGCCACCGCAGTCACTTCGGGGAGAGTCATAAGAAGATTATGCAATTTTTCGATAATGCCCAGATATTCGGATTTACTGGAACTCCTATTTTTACAGAGAATGCAGTTGATGGGCATACGACCAAAGAGGTGTTCGGCAACTGTCTACATCGTTATCTGATTAAAGATGCCATTGCCGATGAAAATGTTCTCGGTTTCCTCGTAGAATATTATCATGGCAGTGAGGAAGTGCAGAACGGCAGTACCAATCGCATGACGGAAATCGCCAAATTCATCCTTAATAATTTCAATAAGTCAACATTTGACGGAGAGTTCGATGCATTGTTTGCTGTACAGTCCGTACCGATGCTTATCCGTTATTACAAGATATTCAAGGAACTGAATCCCAAGATTCGTATAGGTGCAGTTTTTACTTATGCAGCCAATGGAAGTCAAGATGATGATCTGACAGGAATGGGTACAGGTTCTTATCTGAATGACAGTGCCGGTGAGGTTGATGAACTGCAAGCCATCATGGATGACTACAATGAAATGTTCGGGACATCGTTTACGACAGAGAACTTCCGTGCATATTATGATGACATTAACCTGCGTATGAAAAAGAAGCGAGCTGATATGAAGCCGCTTGATCTTTGTCTGGTCGTCGGAATGTTCCTTACCGGTTTTGACAGCAAGAAACTCAATACGCTTTATGTAGACAAGAATATGGAATACCACGGCTTGTTGCAGGCATTCAGCCGGACAAACCGTGTGCTGAATGAAAAGAAACGCTTCGGAAAGATTGTGTGTTTCCGTGATTTGAAAAGCAATGTTGATACCGCTATCAAATTGTTCAGCAACAGTAACAATCCGGAAGAAATAGTGCGACCTCCGTTTGAAGAAGTCAAACAGGAATACAAGGAGCTTGCTACCAATTTTTTGAAGAAATATCCGGACACAAATTGCATAGACCTTTTGCAGAGTGAAAAAGCTAAGAAAGAGTTTGTTTTGGCGTTCCGTGATATTATCCGTAAACATGCTGAAATACAGATATACGAGGATTATAATGAAGAGTCTGATGATTTCGGCATGACGGAACAGCAATTTATGGATTTCAGAAGTAAGTATCTTGATATCCATGATACTTTTGCACTCGTTGATCCAGCACCGTCACCCAAACCGGATGATGATACAGATGTTCCGGATGACGGAGACCTCGGTGATGTGGATTTCTGCCTTGAACTCCTACATAGCGACATTATCAATGTGGCATATATCCTTGAACTCATTGCAGAACTTGACCCATATAGTGCCGATTACGCAGAACGCCGTCAGAATATCATTGATACGATGATTAAAGACGCAGAAATGCGCAGCAAAGCCAAACTTATCGATGGTTTCATTCAAAAGAATGTGGATGACGATAAGGAAAACTTCATGATTCAGCGAGGCAAAGCTGACGGTACAAGCGATTTGGAAGAACGGTTGAACCTCTATATTGCTGTTGAGCGAGAAAATGCCGTCAACTCATTGGCTGAGGAAGAGGAAATATCGTCATCAGTATTGAATCACTTCCTCAAAGAATATGACTACCTGCAAAAAGAGCAGCCGGAAATCATACAAAAAGCATTGAAAGAGAAGCATCTCGGATTGATAAAGACGAGAAAGGCGTTGACGAGGATTTTAGACAGATTGCGTAATATCATACGCACTTTCAGTTGGGATTAAAAGAAATACTGATATGGTAAAGACAAATGAACCCGGATATGTGTATATCTTAACTAATCCAAGTTTTCGTGAGGATTGGGTCAAGATCGGTAAAAGTGCGCGGCCTGTAGATATACGTTCCAAGGAACTTGACAACACGGCTGTTCCGTTGCCTTTTGAGATTTATGCAACCATTCAGACGATCAAATATAACGATGTTGAAAAGCATGTACACAAGACTATTGATCGGTTGACGGATTTGCGTATTCGTCAGAATCGGGAGTTTTTCAATGTGCCGCCACAAATAGCTTTGGATATATTCAATGACATAGCCAAGATGATTGATGATGCGGTTGTTACGGTCTATGTAGATAATAAACCGGTTTGCCATAACGAAAAAGATTCATTGCCTGTCGTGCAGAAGCGAACCGTAAAGCGAGGTCGTTTCAAATTCAGCATGGTCGGTATTAAAATAGGGGAATGCGTTACCTTTATTCCTACGGATACGGAAGTCAAGGTAGCAAGCGATGATTCCGTTGAATACGAAGGTCGTATTTATAAATTGTCCCCTTTTGTCGGTACGTTTATGCCGGAAGAGAAACGGAATACATCGGGTGCATATCAAGGGGCAAAATATTTCTCATATAAAGGGAAAGTGCTAGATGACCTGAGAAGTATAATAGAGAGCAATATACCATTGCCGGAAAGTGATGTAAACAAGATAATATAGAGCAATAAAGATATGAGCGAAGAACTGCAACAGAAACTCCGTGACCAGCTTTGGGAGGTCGCAAACCGTTTGCGTGGCAATATGTCGGCAAGCGATTTTATGTATTTTACCTTGGGATTCATTTTCTACAAATACCTGTCGGAGAAGATAGAAACATACGCTAACAGTGCGTTGGATGATGATGAAGTTACATTCAAGGAATTATGGGAAATGACCGATTCGGATGCACCGGAATTGCAGGAAGAGGTTAAGAACCAGTGCTTGGAAAATATAGGCTACTTCATTGAACCGAAGTTCTTGTTTTCGTCCGTAATTGAGGCTATCAAGCGGAAAGAAAATGTTCTTCCTATGTTGGAACGCTCGTTGAAGCGTATAGAAGACAGCACTTTGGGACAGGATAGTGAAGAGGATTTTGGCGGATTGTTCTCGGACATTGATTTGGCTTCGCCTAAATTGGGAAAAACAGCAGATGATAAAAACACGCTCGTCAGCAATGTGCTTCTTGCATTGGACGATATTGACTTTGGTGTAGAGGCCTCGCAAGAAATTGATATTTTGGGCGATGCTTACGAATATATGATTAGCCAGTTTGCAGCCGGCGCAGGCAAGAAAGCAGGTGAGTTCTATACTCCGCAAGAGGTCAGCCGCATATTGGCGGAGATTGTTACTCTTGGACATAACCGTTTGCGTAATGTTTACGACCCTACTTGCGGTAGTGGTTCACTATTGCTCCGTGCAGCAAGTATCGGTAAGGCGGCATATATCTATGGACAGGAGAAAAATCCGACGACTTACAACCTTGCCCGAATGAATATGTTGCTGCACGGTATCCGATTCAGCAGCTTCAAAATAGAGAATGGCGATACGCTTGAATGGGACGCATTCGATGATATGCAGTTCGATGCAGTGGTTGCAAATCCTCCGTTCTCTGCCGAATGGAGTGCCGCCGACAAATTCAACAACGACGACCGTTTCAGTAAAGCAGGACGACTTGCACCTAAGAAAACAGCCGACTATGCTTTTATCCTGCATATGGTCTATCATCTCAATGAAGGTGGTACGATGGCTTGCGTTGCTCCGCATGGAGTATTGTTCCGAGGGAATGCAGAGGGCGTTATACGCCGTTTCCTGATAGAGAAGAAAAACTATATTGATGCCATTATCGGGCTGCCTGCCAATATTTTCTATGGTACAAGCATTCCGACCTGTATTCTCGTATTGAAGAAATGCCGTAAGGAAGACGATAATATCCTGTTCATTGATGCCAGCAAAGAGTTTGAAAAGGTCAAGACCCAAAACAAACTCCGCCCTCAGCATATCCAGAAGATTGTAGAAACCTATCGTGACCGCAAGGAAATTGAAAAGTACAGTCATCTTGCTACGTTGCAGGAGGTTGCCGAAAATGACTATAATCTGAATATTCCTCGCTATGTCGATACTTTTGAGGAAGAAGAGCCTATTGACATCAAAGCAGTCATGGCTGAAATAAAGGAATTGGAAGCCAAGCGAGCCGAACTGGATAAGGAGATAGAAGGCTATTTGAAAGAATTGGGACTGGTTGAATAATTACACTATGGCAGAGATAGACAACATCCCCGAAATGCGTCCATCATTCGACAATATACGCCGTCAGGATGAGGGCGGAAACGAATACTGGAGTTCTCGCGACCTGTGCGCTGCTATGGGCTATTCGGCTTATTGGAAATTCCAAAGAGTCATAGACAAGGCTATCAAGGTGGCAGATGAAAAAGGAATGAAGGTGGACGACCATTTCAACCAAGCGGTTGATATGGTAAGAATTGGAAGCTGCTCATTCCGTAAGGTCAATATCTTCCGTCTTTCGCGTATGGCGTGTATGATTGTTGCCGAAAATGCCGATGCCAAAAAAGTGTTGGTACAACAAGCTCGCGATTACTTTACTCAAACAATATCGACAAACGAATTGATGCAAAATTCGTTGAGTTCTAACATTTTGCTGTATAAAACGGCGCAAGGCGAGGCACGAATAGAAGTGATATTCAACAGTGAAACATTTTGGATGTCACAAAAGCGTATGGCCGATTTGTTCGGGGTGGATGTACGGACTGTCAACTATCATCTTGGTCAGATTTACGAAACAGGCGAACTTACCAAAGAGACAACTATCCGAAAAATTGGGATAGTTCAATCAGAGGGAAAACGGGATGTGGAGCGTACACCTCTGTTCTATAATTTGGATGCCATTATTGCGGTAGGTTATCGTGTCAATAGCTATCAGGCCACTCAGTTCCGTATCTGGGCTACGTCTGTATTGAAGGAGTTTATTATTAAAGGATATGCCCTTGATGACGAACGCTTGAAGCAGGGAAAACACTTTGGCAAAGATTATTTTGATGATTTGCTGGAGCGTATTCGTGAGATACGCACATCAGAGCGCAGATACTACCAAAAGATAACAGACATCTATGCCGAATGCAGTGCCGATTACGATTCGAAATCGGATTGTACCAAATTGTTCTTCAAGATGGTGCAAAATATGATGCACTTGGCTGTAACTCATCGTACCGCTGCCGAAATAGTATATGAACGTGCCGACTCGGAAATGCCGCACATGGGACTGACCACTTGGAAAAAAGCTCCCGATGGCAGAGTCCAGAAATCTGATACGATTGTGGCAAAGAACTACTTGTCTGACAAAGAGGTTTCAGAACTCAACGGCGTAACTAACGCATTTCTTGAATTTGCAGAACAGCGTGCTCAACGCCATATCATTACAACGATGGCAGACTGGAAGCAGCGTCTTGAGCAGTTTCTTGCTACAATGGACTATCAAGCACAAGATACAGCCGGTAAAGTTTCACAAGAAGCTGCAAGAGAGAAGGCGTACGGTGAGTACCAAAAATACAAAGTGATTCAAGACCGTTCGTTTATCTCTGATTTCGACCGGTTTAATGATGGCGACAAATTGTTGCCCTTTGACATCAATCCCGATAAAGAATAATGATTATGGCAAATAATAACGAAAATAAAGTCCTTAATGTTCCCCATTTGAGATTCCCTGAGTTTACTGATGAATGGAAGGAGTCTGTGTTATCAGATTTTGTAGAGCGAGTTAAAAGGAAAAATAAAAACAATCTTTGCAAACTGCCACTAACAATTTCCGCACAATATGGCTTGGTTGACCAAATTTCATTCTTCAATAAAGTCATTGCAAGTGAGAATATGTCGAATTACTATTTATTACATAAAGGAGATTTTGCCTATAATAAAAGCTATTCTTCAGAATATCCGTGGGGTGCAATAAAGCGACTTGACTGTTATGAGCAAGGTACATTATCCTCTCTATACATTTGCTTTAAACCGTATAGTCATGTCTCATCGGATTTTTTAACTCACTATTTTGAAACTTCAAAATGGCATCAAGGTATTTCTGAAATCGCAGTTGAAGGAGCAAGGAATCATGGATTGTTAAATGTTGGTATTCAAGATTTTTTTGAGACAAGGCATTGCCTACCTCAAAGTCTCTTAGAGCAAGAGAAAATTGCAAAATTTCTCAACTTAATCGAAGAACGAATCGCTACCCAAAACAAAATCATTGAGGATTTGAAGAAACTAAAGTCCGCCATTGTTGATAAACTCTATTCATCAACAAATGGCAAGACTTATTCTTTCTGTCAACTTTTTGAAGTGGTCAATGAGAAGAATAAAAAACTTGCTTACAAAAATGTTCTTTCTGCCAGTCAAGAGTTAGGTATGATTGAGCGTAGCAATATAAACATAGACATCAAATTTGAACAAGAAAGTATCAGTGGATATAAGATTGTCCGTAAAGGTGATTATGTTGTACATCTTCGTTCTTTTCAAGGAGGTTTTGCTTTCTCTGATACAACAGGAATATGTAGTCCAGCATATACAATACTGCGTCCCAACGATTTAGTGGTGTATGGCTATCTATCTCATTTTTTCACATCAAAGCCGTTTATAAAGTCTCTTAAACTTGTAACATACGGCATACGTGATGGAAGATCTATCAATGTGGATGAATGGTTGGATATGCCGATTCTACTTCCGTCAGCACAAGAGCAAATGCGCATCCTTACAATAGTAAATGCTATTGATGCAAAACTTCATAATGAAGCCAAAGTACAATTTTGCTTATCCAGTCAAAAGTCTTATTTATTGAATACTATGTTTATATGAATATCTGTTTCAGCAAATAAGATTTTTGTGTGTAGTACAATCTTTGCAAACTTTTATTTACCATTAACGATTTCTCTATCGCATCTATGGCAAAAATGATTGATTGGGATTTTTCTTTCTCTATCAGAGGAAAACTCATATTTAATATGTCATCGCCATTGAGATTTGCAATAGCTCCATTTCCCCCTTGCAGTGATTGATACACCAGCCTCTTGTATCTCTGTGATTGCATTAACCATTTTACAAATGGATATGATGTGCGGTAGATACCGCAAAATGCACCTATCGTAGATTGTCCATCATTGAATGGATAATATGAGTTTTTCCCTATAAGAGAAGAAGAACCATTAGCCATACAAATAACAATATCACCTTTTCGCAGGATTTGGCTTGCAGTTGGTGTTTTATTAACGTAAACAACTTCATCTTTGTCTACATTGTTGCCGTAATTCAAATTATTTGCTCGTATTACAGTAGTGGCGGCTTTATTTTCTGTAACATCTTCATTTGCATAGGTTAATCCTCTTACAAAACAACCAACATCCCTCAATTTGAATGATTCACCATTTTGATTGCACAACAACATTTCAACAATGGCGGACATAACTGAAATTTAATCCTTAATTCAGGCAATGTGTGATACTTTGATAGAATCAGAACAACATAAAGTTGAATTAGCCTTTAGTGATTTTGGAAAATCGTATTCCGGCTTATCAGGTAAAAGTGCAGAGGATTTTGGTGAAGGCTGTCCGTACATAACATATATGAATGTCTATCAGAATCAAATCATTGATGCGACTAATATCGGTTTAGTCAAAATCAATGGAGCTGAACAGCAATCAGTTGTCCATTATGGTGACATTCTTTTTACTTTGTCGTCTGAAACGGCAGAGGAAGTTGGAATGGGAGCTGTGTATTTGGGAGACACTTATCCATTATACCTAAATAGTTTCTGCTTTGGCATCCATATTATAGATGACAATAAGATTTTCCCTCCGTTCTTAGCATTTTATGTTTCAACAAAGTCGTTTAGAAAGGTGGTTTTTCCGCTGGCACAAGGCAGTACACGCTTTAATCTGCAAAAGAATGACTTTATGAAGAAAGGGTTTTCTTTTCCAACAGTAGAAAGGCAGAGGAAGATATACTCAGCCCTCAAAACCTATTCAGATAAACTTTCCGTTGAAAAGAGCATAGCCAAGTTGCTTTGTAAACAGAAAAATCACCTCTTAAGCCAGTTGTTTATATAAACATCTTACTAAGCAAATATTGTTTCTCCTTTTCATATGACCGCAACATTTTTTTCTCCATATCAATCTTTTTCTGAATGCTTATAAGGGTATTCGCAATATAGATTGCTTCATTCTCTGCTTTGGGGAGAGGTATAGAGTTTTTCAAAAAACGTTCGTTAGTAATGTTGATGGTATTCTTTGCCCCTTTCTGTATAAGTGGATGCAAATAATTGAAAGCGTTGCTTGACTGCATGAAATAGAAGTGCAGAATAACTCCGATACTATCACAAATCGGCTTATATACACCATACAAAGGTGAAACTGCAACAGACTTTTTGATACAGCTACGCTTCACTATCCCATAGGGGAAATCGCCTGTTGGACTTTTCGTATAAATAATGTCGCCATATTTAACGACATTGTAATGCGTTGTCTCTTTAGCAGCAAAAGAACGTCCAAGATATTCTATCTGATTAACAACACCTTGACTTACAGATACGGAACAAACGACATAACCATCTATATTCTTTTCGTTTCTCTCCTGTAGAACTTTGCTTAATTCTGTTTTTTGCCAGCTCTTCACACGCATTCCATCCGTCTTTTTCTGATAAATAATTGCCTGAATTAAGGATTCATATTTCTCAATGATTTTGTTTTGGGTTGCAATGCGCTCGTCTATCAAAGATAATAATGTCGCTATTTTTTCTTGTTCATTCTGTGTTGGTGTATAAATTGGCATATCAAAGAAAACATCATCTTTGATACTTACACGGTCATATCTTACTCCTGTGTCACCATGGGAGTAAACATAAGGATGCCATACAGAACTTTTGAATCGGTAGAACAAAAAACTTGGTGAAATGTTGAAAACAGAGAAACAAAGATATAATGGGGAAATAATGCCAGGTTTCTCTCCATTGTAAATATTGACCGGTCCATAAGGTGCAGCCGTTGACTTTCTCGGATTATAGACAAAATCACCCTGCTCGATAATATAATAGCTATCTGTATTATCAGCATTTGCAATATCTCTATCAAAATAATCATTTTGAGGGATAATTCCTAAGTTTGCAGAATTACATAATACATTATTGATAAAATTACTTTTATTCTTCTTCGTAATTTTAGAAGAGAACTTAGATAAATTGTTTTTCTCCCACTCTCCACTAAACTCAGGGAATCTCAAATGGGGAACATTACCTATTATATTTCTCTAATTATTAGAACTAATTAAATTCAAAATTATGATTCAGAAGACAATTAGAGAAATTTCGGAAGCATGGCGAGAGGACAAGCGACCTTATGTGAAACAATCGACATTGGCAGCCTACATGTTGATTCTTGAAAATCACATTTTGCCAAAGTTTGGTGAGAGTAACGAACTTCATGAAAATGATGTACAAGGCTTTGTGCTTGAAAAGTTGGAAGGCGGATTGAGCATGAAATCTGTTAAGGACATTCTTATTGTCCTGAAGATGGTCATGAAATTCGGGGTGAAAAACGAATGGATGAACTATTACGAATGGGATATTAAGTACCCAACAGACGTTGCTGGTAAAAAGTTGGAGGTCTTGTCCGTGGCAAATCATAAAAAGATTCTGAACTATATTCAGAGCCACTTTTCCTTTCTGGGACTTGGTATCTATATCAGCCTTAGTACCGGTCTGCGTATAGGGGAGATCTGTGCTTTGAAATGGAGCGACATCAATGTATATGACGGGATTCTAACCGTTAACCGGACGATAGAACGCATCTATATCATAGAAGGGGAAAGAAAACATACAGAGCTGGTCATCAACACGCCAAAGACAAAAAACTCTTGCCGTGAAATCCCGATAAACAAAGAATTGCTTAATATGTTAAAGCCTTTGAAAAAAGTAATTAACGATGATTATTACATTCTTACTAATGATGAGCGTCCGACAGAGCCACGCACATATCGCAACTACTATAAAAGGCTTATGGAGAAACTTGATATTCCCAAGCTGAAGTATCATGGACTTCGTCACAGTTTCGCGACTCGCTGTATAGAAGTTGGTTGTGACTATAAGACGGTCAGCGTATTATTAGGGCATTCCAACATTTCGACTACGTTGGACTTGTATGTTCATCCCAATATGGAGCAGAAGAAACGTTGCATTGCCAAGGTTTTCAAGTCATTAGGGAAATGAGATATACCTTTTGAAAAAGTGTAATATTTATCAATCGGATCAATAACCTTCAAAAGAAAAGAGACTATTAGAAATAATTACTCTCTTTTCTTTTGAAGGTTATTGGGCTATTTAACAATACACTATAAAGTGGAAATACAAACAAAACCTATTATGTATTCATGCAATTGTACTCATTCTGTCACTGGTTATCTCCTTTGGAATTATGCTGGGTAAAATAAAAATATCCGGCATCTCACTTGGTGTCACATGGATTCTTTTTGTCGGTATCGTATTCGGCCATTTCAATCTGAATCTGAATGAACACCTGCTACATTTTCTAAAAGAATTCGGTCTTATTTTGTTCGTCTATTCCATTGGTTTGCAGGTGGGTCCCGGTTTCTTCTCAGCCTTTAAGAAAGGAGGATTTACACTGAACATGTTGGCTATGGGGGCTATTTTTATCAGTGTAGTCATTACTATCATTTTACATTTTACTACCGGAACTCCCATAACCACCATGGTCGGCATTCTCTCTGGTGCTGTTACCAATACTCCCGGCCTTGGTGCCGCCCAACAGGCAAATAGTGATTTAAATGGCATAGATGCACCGGAGATTGCGATGGGATATGCTGTTGCCTATCCCTTGGGGGTGGTTGGTGCCATTCTCTCATTGCTTGCACTGAAATACATTCTTAATATCAAAACATCACAAGAAGAAGCCGATGCCGAAAAAGGATTGGGACATTTACAGGAACTGACCGTACGCCCCGTTACATTAGAGATAAGAAATGAAGCAATACATGGGAAGACCATTAAGGAAATACGTCCTTTGGTAAACCGCAACTTCGTCATTTCGCGCATACGCCATCATGACGGACAACAGGAAGTGGAACTGGTAAATTCAGAAACGATATTACATATTGATGACAAGATTCTGGTTATCTCGAACCCTATTGACATTGAAGCGATTACAGTATTTTTTGGCAAACAGGTAGAAATGGAATGGGAACAGTTAAACAAGAAACTTATCTCACGCCGCATTTTGATAACAAAGCCTGAGTTAAATGGAAAAATGCTCTCACAACTTAAGATACGAAATAACTTCGGTGCGAGCATCACCCGTATCAACCGTTCAGGAGTAGACTTGGTAGCCTCCCCACATTTACAGTTGCAAATGGGCGACCGTGTAACTATAGTTGGTAGTGAACTTGCTGTCACTCATGCCGAAAAGGTTTTGGGAAACTCCATGAAGAGACTGAATCATCCCAATCTTATCCCCATTTTTTTCGGCATCGCATTAGGATGTATCTTGGGAAGTATTCCATTTATGTTTCCAGGTATTCCACAACCAGTAAAACTTGGTCTAGCAGGTGGACCGCTTATTGTATCCATTCTTATCAGTCGTTTCGGTCCTCAATATAAAATGATTACATACACCACGATGAGTGCTAACTTGATGATAAGAGAAATCGGGATTTCCTTATTCCTAGCTTGTGTAGGGTTGGGAGCCGGGAAAGATTTTATAGAGACAATTGTAAATGAAGGTGGATATATTTGGATTATGTATGGAGCTATTATTACGACCGTACCATTAATCATAACGGGGCTCATTGGGCGTTATGCCTGTAAATTAAACTATTATACCCTTATTGGTGTATTATCAGGAGCAAATACTAATCCGCCTGCCCTCGCCTATTCCAATGATCTGACTTCATGTGACGCTCCGGCCGTGGGATATGCCACCGTATATCCGCTTGCTATGTTCCTACGCGTACTTACGGCTCAATTATTGATACTCTCATTAGGTTAAACTTTAAAATTCTTTAAATATGTACCAACAAGAAACGATTACCAAAGAACTACATTTACAGTTAAGTGATGAAGATTTGGCACAGTTCGAACTTGATGCCAAAGAAACGGAACGCCTCGGACACATCGGCACCCACATGGATTGCTATATGGAAGCTCCCCGCTATAAAGAATATGTAACAGATGCCGTCGTGGTAGATTGTCGGAACGGACTACCAGCCGACGAATACTTTAATAACTTGGACATAGAAGGTAAAGCATTGGTTTTATATACCGGCAATATGGCAACCAACGACTATGCAACCAAAGACTTCTTTATGTTTGACATGAAGCTTAATTGGGACTCTCTGGCTGCATTACTTTATAACCATCCAAAGTTTATTCTTATTGACTCACATGGGTTAGGCATGTTTTCACAACACCGGTTATTCGATATGGAATGTGAGAAAAACGGTTGTTTTCTTATTATGTGCCTGATGCTTGAAGGAGAAGAAATATTGAATATAAAAAAATTAAAGATTGAAATTGACAAGGAAATGCCTTCCACTGGAAAGCCATGTCGTGTCTATGGATTCTAAAAAAAGAAAAACATAACTTCATTTAAATGGATAAGACAGCCGAAACTTTGATAGATGTCAGTGGATTTATTTCTGAATATTCCGCTCACATGATGGGATGTGGTGTACATACTTCACGAGTGATACGCAGTGCCAATCGCATTGGGGAATCATTCGGTTATATGGTAAAAATCAGTGTCATTCAGAAAAAGAAAAGACGAGATCGAAAAGCAAGTATATCAATTGGTTACTCATAACAATAGTAGCTGTGCTGCCTGGAAGCATGGTAGTAGGACCTATCCAAAATATTTAACATTATCCAACTTTTAAAAACCGTTTCTGATTTTTAAACTAACTTAATACTGCAATAACTCCAAATTCCATTATCTTTGTTCCCGAATTGGTTCCGAATAGATGTCCTCTATCCGGATTAAAAGGGAATCGGGTGTAAATCCCGGACAGTCCCGCTGCTGTGAAACTCTATTTCAAACTTTCTGAAGAAAACTCTGTGCCACTGGTGTTATAAATTGCATCGGGAAGGTTTCAGAAAGAGAGCCAGTCAGAAGACCTGCCATCATTCATTTAGTCATCTTTTCTCTGGGGTTAGAAAAGTGGCATTTAGTTTTTACATATTAAAATTAGAACATGTTTAGGCAGTTTCTCAAGTATTGTCTATTTGCAGAAAGTGTTATCGGTATAGGACAAAGTATGTCCTTACCGTTGTATGCGCAAAGCAAATTAGACAGTCTGCAACGGTTGGATGAAGTGCTTGTAACGGCACGTTCTCTTCCTAAAGAGGTTATTCCTGTGCAGCAATTGTCCGGTGCACAGTTGCAACGGCTTAGCTCGCATAGCGTGGCTGATGCTATTCGTTATTTTTCAGGTGTGCAGATAAAGGATTATGGTGGTGTGGGCGGTTTGAAAACAGTAAACATACGTAGTATGGGCACAAACCACGTGGGTGTGTTTTATGACGGCATAGAATTAGGTAATGCACAAAATGGAACAGTTGATTTGGGGCGGTTTTCCTTGGATAACATGGAAGCTGTGACACTTTATAACGGACAAAAAAGTGCTATTTTTCAGCCGGCTAAGGATTTTGGCTCAGCCGGAAGTATTTATCTTCAGTCTCGTACACCGCAATTCAACAAGAAGGAGAAGTATAAGGTAAAGGCTACTTTTAAAACCGGTTCTTTTGGAGTGGTCAATCCAGCTGTTGTATGGGACAGAAAGTTGGGCGAGAATGTAAGTTCTTCATTCAGCGCGGAATATATGTATACTAGCGGAAGATATAAGTTCACATATCGTGTGGCCGACAGCTACGATACAACGGCAGTCCGTAAAAACGGTGATGTGAACGCCATCCGTTTGGAAAGTGCACTTTTCGGGAAACTGAAAGGAGGCTATTGGAAGGCCAAGGGATATTTCTACCGTTCCGAACGGGGGTATCCAGGGGCTGTTGTGAAAAACAAATTCAGTCATGAGGACAGGCAATGGGACACGAATGCATTTGCACAAGGCTCTTTGAAAAAAGATTTTTCAGAAAAATACAGTCTGTTGTTCAATGCCAAATATGCCTATGATTACTTGCACTATTTAGCCGATCCCAACCGTGATGAAGCCCTGATGTATGTCAACAACCATTATTATCAGCATGAAGTGTACGCTTCGATAGTTAACAGATATTCTATACTACCAGTTTGGAATGTGACTTTTTCCACTGACTATCAATTTAATCTGTTGAATGCTGACTTGACGGATTTTGCTTATCCCCGTAGGCATACGCAACTTATGGCTGTGGCCACAGCATTACATATTCCTCAAGTAAAGATACAGGCAAGTGTGCTGGGATCGTTTGTGCAAGACCATGTAAGAAACCACTCCGCTGCTGACAATAAGATGGAGTGGACACCGACGGCCATCATCTCCTGTCGCCCCTTCCAGAAGATTGACTTTAACTTGCGGGGATTTTATAAGCGGGTTTTCCGCATGCCAACTTTGAATGATCTTTATTATACATTTATTGGCAACATTGAGCTGAAGCCGGAATATACAAACCAGTATAACATCGGGATAACTTATAGTAAGGAGTTTTCTGAGAAATGGTTGCACAGGCTGGAAATACAGACAGATGTATATTATAATGAAGTGGAAAACAAGATTGTGGCCATGCCTACTTCCAACTTCTTCCGTTGGACGATGGTGAATTTGGGCAAGGTGGAAATACGGGGCCTGGATGCGGCTTTACAAACCGACTGGCAGTGGGGAAAGGAAGTGTTTTTGACAGGACGACTCAACTATACGTTTCAAAAGGCTCAGGATTTTACTGATTGCACTGATGCTTATTATGGAGGTCAAATTCCGTATATCCCCTGGCATAGCGGCTCTGTGGTATTGAACTTGAATTGGCGCCGGTGGGAAGCCAATTACAGTTTTATCTATACGGGAGAACGATATTCTTCAAGAGCGAATATCCCGGCTAATTATGTCCTGCCATGGTATACCAGCGATTTTTCTGTAGCCCGTAACCTGCGTTTAAGAAAGAGTGACTTGAAAGTAACATTGGAGGTAAACAACCTGTTTAACCAGCAATACGAGGTTGTGATATGTTATCCGATGCCTGGAATTAATTTTAAGGCAACTGCACAATACATTTTCTAACAATTATCTAATTATTGAATTTATGCGAAATTGTTTTTTATTATTAATCTGTTGCTCCATACTTTTAGGAATATTGACGGGATGTCGTGGCGATATACCTTTTGTTCATTCTGATGAAGAGGTACTGATACCAGGAGATAACAAGGCTCCGGTCACGGGGTTCTTTCTTCTGAATGAAGGAAATATGGGGAGCAACAAGGCGACTATTGATTTTTTTAATTATGAAACGGGAAAATATATGCGTAACATCTATCCGTCACGTAATCCGGACGTGGTCAAAGAATTGGGTGATGTGGGAAATGAGATTGCTGTTTACGGAGATAAGCTATATGCGGTAATCAACTGCTCTCATTATGTGGAGGTGATGGATGTACATACGGCAAAGCATATCGGAAGTATTGATATTTTAAACTGCCGTTACATCGTTTTCAATAAAGGGAAAGCCTACATTAGTTCCTATGCCGGTCCGGTGCAGATAGACCCGAACTCCCGTCCCGGCAAGGTTGTTGAGGTTGATACAGCCAGCCTGCAAATTACCCGGGAGGTTGTCGTGGGCTATCAGCCGGAAGAGATGGTTGTTACCGATGGCAAACTGTATGTAGCTAATTCTGGTGGTTATCGTTATCCAAATTATGACACAACAGTTTCGGTCATTGATTTAGAAACATTTAAAGTTATAAATACAATTGATGTGGCCATTAATCTGCACCGTATGGCAATAGATCGCTATGGGCGTATCTATGTTTCTTCAAGGGGCGATTATTACAATGTCGGAGCGGATGTGTATGTGATAGACAGCAAAAAGGACAAAGTGCTCGGTAATCTTGGCATCGCCGCAAGTGAGATGTGCCTTTCTGGAGATTCCATTTATATGACGAGTGTGGAATGGAGTTACATAACGAATAGCAATGAAATAACATATACACTGTATGATGTGACTCGTGAAGAGGTGGTTTCACACAATTTCATTGCGGACGGAACGGATAAGCAGATACAGATTCCTTACGGCATAGCCGTGAACCCCGATACCAAAGAAATACTTGTGTGTGATGCTAAGGATTATGTGACTCCCGGATCACTTTATTGTTTCACTCCTGACGGATACATGAAATGGAAAGTGACTACAGGAGATATTCCAGCACATTTCGCTTTTACAACAAAGACTTTTCAATAACATAATTACTTTAATTTAAAACAATATGAGGATGAAAAAATTATGGAGCAAATCAGCTAGTACCCTGGCTATTTGCGGAATGGGATTTTTAGTTTGTTGCGCCACTTCCTGTAACGAAGACGATGAGCCGATACCTTATGTATTGCAGCAGGAAGATATTTCAGTAAAAGAACCGGAAGGAGGATTCATCGCACAGGTAGACCAACTTTTCAGAATAGAAGTGGAGAGCGTTTCAGATGAAGATGTTGTTTACAGCTGGACATTGGACGGAGAAAGCATTCCCGGAGGGAAAACGCTGGAGTATATGTTCCCTGTTGGTGGAGAATATGAGTTGGTACTGACCGCTAGACAGGAAAAAAGAAAATTCAGTTATACTTTCTTTGTAAAAGTGGGTTTTGGAGATGTGCCTTCTTTGCCTAGCGGAGCAACTGCCTATATTACAAAAATATTTGACTTTATGCCGGCTGTGGGACAATTTACCAACGCCCTCCCCAAATATGACGAAGGCGATACACAAGAAATTATGAACGCGAAAGTGCTGGCAGCTATAGGTAACAATAAGAAAGGTATGATTTCCTTAGGGGGATTTGGGGGATATGTCACAGTCGGCTTTGACCATACGATTGAGAATAAGCCAGGACTGCGTGATTTCCGGGTGTTGGCGAATGCCTTTTATGCCGCTGCCAATCCCAATCCGGAAGCTCCGGTAGGAGGAAGCTGCGAACCAGGAGTAATCATGGTGGCTTACGACAAGAACCAAAATGGACTGCCCGATGATGATGAATGGTATGAGATAGCCGGAAGTGCTCATGAAGACCCGACACGGGAAGCGTGGTATGCAATGGCTGTGGAGAATGGGAATGATGTAAATCTCTATACAAACTATGAAATAACTTACTATCGTCCGGCAAAGGAACCGGAAACAGCGGAGGAAAAGGAGCAATACATCCGTTGGGAGGATAACAAGGGGAATTCCGGTTATAAAATAAAAAACGTTTATCATAACCAATCTTATTTTCCTCAATGGTTTGAGGGAGACAAGCTGACATTCCATGGAACTTGCTTGCCGCAGAACGGTATTGATGAAAGCGGACAAGGGAATTATTATGTGCTATATAAGTTCCGCTATGGATATGCGGACAATGAGACAAATACGAATGTTGAATCTTCTATTGACATCGATTGGGCCGTAAACAACAAGGGACAGAAAGTGAATTTGCCGGGAGTGGATTTTGTCAAAATTTACACAGGTGTGAACCAGGAAAACGGTTGGTTAGGAGAATGCTCTACGGAGATTACGAGCGTGGAGGACTTACACGTTTTGGGAGAGAAAATAGAAACTCGGAAATAATATATAAATAAAAAAATGAAAAAGAACAATTGTATTTTATTGGGGCTGGTTTTATTTGCGGGATTCAGCCTGCTCGCTTGTAGCGATGATAAGGATATAATAGATGACAAGATAGAGCTTATTGCCGATGATGAACCACAACCGGTCACAGAGTCCAGTGGATTCTGGGTAGTGAATGAGGATTGGTTTGGACATGATAATGGTACGGTCAATTATTTCAGACAACAGGCTTCCGATTCATATGAAGCTATGTATCGTGCCTATCGTGTTGCGAACGGCGAAAACGAACAGCTGGGAGTGACGACCCAGTTCGGAGCTGTATGGGGTGAGAATATCTACTTCATCTCCAAGCAAGGCAACCGTCTGGTAGTGGCAGATGCGGAAACCTTGAAGAAGAAGGCTGTCCTGACCGAGATAGGCGGGGATGGACGTTCGTTTGTCGGTATCAATGAGAATAAGGGATATGTGTCCCACACCTCCGGTATTGCCGTGTTTGATATCAAGTCATTTTCTATAACCGGTCAGATTGAAGGTGCATCAGGCCAAATCGGCATGATGGGCTTGTCAGGCAATCATGTGTTTGCTGTATCACAACAAAATGGTATTTATGTCATTGATACGGAAACAGACCAAATAGTGCGAACTATAGCAGGGACATACAGTACATTGACTATCAGCAAAGAAGGAGATGTATGGGTAGCAGGAAGTAATGGTTTCCTGCGTATTGACCCGTTATCCTTGGATAGTGAAGAAATAGTTTATCCCGAAGGTGCCGCTGTAGGAAGTTCGTGGGGTGCATGGAATGCAGGTAGTCTCTGTGCCAGTACGCAGAAGAATGTACTCTATTGGACTGCTGGCGGAGGTATGTTCGGTGGCGGAAGAAAGGTACTCAAGTATGATATCAATAAAGCCACATCCTCTGTTATCTACGAGTTGGGTCAAAGCGAAGAAGGTGAACAGCTGGTGTTTTATGGCGCAGGATTACGTGTAGATCCTCTGACAGACAACCTGATACTGACGGTGAAACATGACGGATGGGGAGCTTCCGGTGCTTATAATTGGATTTACAAACTCGATAATACGGGGCATGAAATAACCCATTTTGCCCTTAAAGGTGATAATGGCAGTGGGGCAAGTTGGGCAGGCAATGCGGAGGATTGGAATGAAAAATATTTTTGGTTTCCGGCTCTTCCGCTTTTTGAAGACGCAAACAAACCTCAGATTTTGTTAAATCAGATCATGTTGTCACCTGATGAAGAAGTCAAGATAGACCTTTCGGAAAAGGTTGTGGATTATGACAACACATTAGCTTCCATACAGTATTATATTGTTGCTGCCGAAAATAAATTGGCGAATATATCTTTGGACGGGCATATCTTGAAAGTGGTATCTTTCGCCCAGACAGGAATATATACATGCAAAATAGGTGTGTTATCCAATGGTATACGGGTGGAGAAAGAAATAGAAATTGTCGTAATTGAATAGATTGTATGCAAATTTGGCCTAAAGATAAGTGTTTTGTCTTTAGGCCAAAATATTATTGGGGTTACTCAATTTATACTACCGCTTTATTTTATCTCTGTTTTAAGTCTGCTATAATTTTCATCTGCCATGAATAGAATCAAACGTTTTTTAGAGGCTTGTTTTCATTAAATATGTAGACATGTCACATATTTTACATAATTGAAATCTGTCTTATACAGGCTCTTGGAAAAAGGATTTTTTAACACAAAAATTCATGAGAGTCTGAGTGAAATAATAAGGGCAGATCATTAGTAAAAGCTTGACCGTTCCCTCATAAAGAGTGTAAAGGTGAAAATTTTATATATCGTTTTCATAAGGTGAAATATTTAATGTTACGTAAAAGTAATGCGAAAAGGATGGGAGTTATTGTCATTCACACGGGAACAGCTCCCGTACCTCCTCAAGAATCCTTGCGAAGTTCCTGCCCAGCTCTCCCGGCTCAAGGACCCGAACATCGGGCAGGGGCTCCTCGTTCCTGTCGTCATACATCTCCAGCTTTACCTTGAAGTAGCTGACGTTGGCACGCGTGGCGGAGCCGATAAATTCTCCCGGTTCTAGATCGGCAAAATCCTTTCCCTGGTAGATGTCCTCCTTTTGGGAAGAAACGGTCACGCTGCTGCTGGACGATGCGCCTGATTTTCCGGAACTTCGTGAGCGTCTTTCCTTTTCTTCCTTGCCGAAGAATAAGGGGTAATACTTCAGGGCTTCCACATCTTTCGTCCTTCCCAGGAACATATTTCCGAAATTGGCTTCTACGGAAGAACGGTCCAGTTTCCCGTACAGGTTCTCCAGTTTGGCGCCGGACTGGGTCAGCAATATGAATGCCGCCTTATACTCACGCAGGACTGAAGGCAGCGTCTCGAAGTTCTTGATGTTCACCGTGGTCATCTCATCAAGGAAATAGACGAAGGGAACCCTGTTCTGCATGGAGAACTGCCTGGCGGATATGGTCATGAGCATGCTGATGACCGGGGCATAGACCGAATTCTTGGAAAAGTTGTTGCTGACGGCGAACAGCTTGGGGGTCTCCGGATCGATCAGGTTGAAATCAAAGTCATCCCCTGAAAGGACATAGGCGATCTCCTCGTTCTGAGATATGGTCGCCAGATTGTTGCAGAGCGTGGAGAGATAGGATGCCTGGGTCTTCTCGGAACCTTCCGCCTTCAGATAGGCGCCGGCCAGCATTTCCGACACGAGGTTCTGCTGCAGGAACAGGGAGAGCTGCCTTGCCGAGGCGGTCATGATGAAGGCCAGTATATGCGGCAGTGTGCAATGCTCGGGGAACTCGTCCCAGAACCGGAACGCCACGCCGCGGAGGATGCCCAGACCTCCGGCGACCCATTCGTTCTGCTGTTCCTTCTTGGGAAGCAGCGCGAGCAGCACGTCCTCCATCAGCTGGATCAGTTCCGTGCGGTCCCTCACCACCTTGAGCGGGTTGAACCGGTACGACCGTTCAGGCCTGTCGAAACTGACATAGTAGAACTTGTGCGGATACCTGTGCCTTTTAATGAGATTGTAGGCGGTACGGGTATAGTCCGTATCCTTGAAGTCATAGATGAATCCGGCGAATCCCAGCCGCATGTATTCGCTCAGAAGCCATTTTCCGATACTTTTCGTCTTTCCGGAACCGGCCCCTCCGTAAACCAGGAAGTTGGAGTAGTGGTAATGGAATTCGAGCCGGGACTCCCGGATTCCTGACCTGACCGGCAGCCGGATGGGATCAGCCCCGTTCCCCTTTGCCGGGGTTCTGGACAGGTCCCATATCCGGGAAAGGAAGAGGATTATGAACGAGGCGGCCGCCGGACACAGCATGTATCCGGGGAAGAACAGGTGGGCCAGAAAGGTCTCGCCCGAGAGGCATGCAAGAAATGCGGCCAGGTTGACATACCATCTCCGGCTCAGCATGCAGCAGGCCGTTATCAGTGACAGGACTGCCAGAAGCGACAGCTTGCAATAAAAAATGTAATGTTCCATTGTACTTTTTTAGTTTTTACCACTATTTACTTTACTAATATCATACTTTATAAGTAATCCGGCCCAATTACTGCATTTCCGCCTGGAAGGAGTGTTCCTTTTCCCCGGCCGGAAACAGACACCTGACCGTATATCCGGAAGGGACCCGTACCATGACCAGGGGGCTTTCACATCCCGGCAGCACGGTAGGCCGTCCCCTCAACAGGGAGATCCATCTGGCCGGGGATATCCTTTCCGGTCTCGCGCCGGCTCCACGAATAGCCTCCAGCATCATGGTCATGTCATGGGGGACACCATTCACATACAGGGTGGTCCCTTCTCCGGAAATCCGGATTTCCCGCCTTCCCCATGAGAGGCTTATAGCATTTTTTTCACCGCACTCGTCCATATCTTATTTTTCAGTATCCTGTTTTACATTTCCATTCCCGACTCTCTTGTACTCCCCGGTGACACACCGGATATCCTCATCCCGTATCCGGCCGGTTCCCTTACGGCCATGAGTTTCCTGCCGCCGGGAAGGATGATGCCGCCGTTAAAGACGGCTTTCCAGTCCTCCTGCCCGAGAGAGGCGGGGCTGATCCCCGCTTTTCTCATCCGTTCCAGAAGGGAGGTCACATCCGTTTCGACCCCTTGCCGCCTGAGAACCGCCCGCCCGTATCCGCAGGAGAGTTCAAGGTCTCCTCTTGCCGTCTGTATTACGGTCGGTTCCGCAATTCCGATGAGATTTTTCCGGCTGGCGGCGAGTATGCCCCTCAGTTCCCTTGTGCCGATTTCCAGGCAGAAGCCCAGCTTTCGAAGGAGATTCCGGAAGGCGGTGACAATCCTGTCCCATAAGGATTGGTCCGTACCGTCCTCGGCCATCCGGGCCAGATACTCTTCCGTTGCGACACGTATGTCCGTCCTGTCTGCAGCCGCCATCCGGAGAATCTCATCCCGTACTTTTTCTCCGCATCCGTTGAAGATGTCATCCAGAAAAGCATCCATATGCTTGTGACCTGCAAGCTTTCTGAGGCCGTAATGTGCCACACCCTCATGCAGCAGGGTACGCTCGACGTCCGCTTTCCCCCGGACATGCGGAAGATACAGGCAGACACGTTGCGAGGGGATGTCATACCAGCCCCGGATGTCTTTCCCGCAGGAGAGCAGGCCGCGTATGTCGGGAGAGCCTACCTCGTCGGCATGACGGATCACTTCCACCGGAATGTGCAGTTTCCCGGCCAAAAAAGACACATGACGTGCGAGCTCGTCCATCCGGACGTCCCTTGAAAGGAATATCTGCCCGTTCCGGGCGATATCCTCGGTGGAAACGGCAAGCGTGTTCCGTCTTTGGGCGGAAGTAAAATCCAGCCTGCTTTCCACATTGCGCGCTTCCACCTCCCCTGCAGTGGAACGGTATTCCTGTATGCCGCTTTTAAACCGGCCGATGTCATTCACCAGGTCAAAGATGTTCTCATATCCGTACTTCTCGGCCACGAGGCTGAGGGGATAGTCATAATGTCTCAGTATTTGTCCCGTAGGGCACTTTCCGGTCAAGTGCGGCAAATATGCCTTTGGGGGTATTGTCGAAACCGCCGCCCTCCAGAATCCTTCCGTCAGTGGCCCGCACGATGTCCAGGATCACATTCTCCACCGTGTTTTTAAACTCCCCGGGATTGCTTCCCCGCGCAAACCCCTCCATGGTCTGTATTGCGTGCTGTATCTCATGGGCCAGGACAGACCTCACATCATCAGTCCGGGAGATGTTTATCACGATTCTGTTGTCCGGATGGAGATAGCCCCCGCAATAGTCGGCCGACGGCAGGTCCACAAATTCCAGCCGGGTCCGTTTCATTTCAGGATAGGCCTGGAACAGTTCATCGTCCTTCACATAGTCATCAAGATAGATCCGTTCACGCAGCGCGTCCTGTTCCTTCAGTCCGGCTGCCAGCTCCGTCAGTTTCTCAAAACGTTTCCACTCCGCTTCAGAGAGTGTTTCGCCCTCTATCTGCCGGTCAAGAAGATTTTCAAGCTCCCCATGCCAGGACTGTTTTTCCAGCAGTCGTGAATAGCCCAGATCTCCGGCCGGATGGTATTCGAAATCCGCCGTCTCATAACGCCACTTGCTGTCAGCCCCGCGTTCCCAGCCTGTCGCCGCCTTTATTGTTCCGGCATCCTTGCCGGACTTTTCCATTTCGCGGGCGACGGCGAGGTTCTCCAGCCGCAGGGAGGCCCCTTCAGACCGGTCAAGTCTGGAGGCCCCTTTCTCTCCGATGAAGCGGAAGCGTTCATGTGCGGTTATCTTCAGGTCGGCCTCGCTGAAAATGACATAGTTCCGCG
>OHKB01000322.1_pt1 | contig 33991 bp, 28 predicted proteins | sample 1568741 | NCBI WGS metagenome assembly OHKB01 (sample SAMEA3879575, study PRJEB24766) | human gut metagenome | biome: human-associated habitat; feature: feces | place: USA | collected 1985/1987
TTTAAGGTGCTGCTAGGTTGCTGTTGAATATGCTGTTGAGTCGCTGTTTTTCTATTTAAGGTGCTGTGAATATGTCGTGATTGTGTCGTAATGAGAGAGGGCGTTTTTACACCCTCCCTTACCTCGCCTTATATTACGCTATGCACATCCAATATTCACGGATGTAGATCTCTGCCTCTGCCTTGTAATCCACGTTATAAATCTCGCAAGCCTCTTTCTCTGTCATAGCCTCTAGTTCGGCTAGCTCGTTGTTCATGTAATCCTCGTTTCTCATATTGTATATCTGTTTGTTGTAAACTTATTGTTTCTTTTTGATGTTACAAACATAACAATAAGTTTTCATTCACCAAAGAATATGCAAACTTTTTCTTATATTTTTTCGTTCTTATGATTACTTTAAGTATAAATGCCGTATCTTTGTGTTCATAAAGTATTAAACATATTGTTATCATGGCGCAATTTAGGATTTTAGAGATTTGCAAGGCTAGGGGAATTACCCAGAAAGAACTTGCCGGGATCATAGGCATTTCCCGTGTTGGGCTGTCCAAGGCGTTGAACGGCAACACGACTATCGGAACGCTGGAAAAGGTGGCTACCGCGCTGAATGTCCCTATATCGGCTCTTTTTGAGGCTGAACGGGATTTTATAGCGTTTGTCCGTAGGAATGGAGAGACACTTACGTTTGAGAGTGAGGCGGCTTTGAAGGCGTACGCTGACACGCTTTCCGTACCAGCCGATACGGAAAGAGCCGTGTCGGGAAAATAAAGGATTAACATAAGGTAGAATGAAATGAGCGCAATAGATATCATTTGCGGGATACTGATCTACATGTATGGCAAGGATCACAACCCGCCACATCTTCACATCAAAGACGGCGGGAACTGGTTTATCATCACTATCAAGGATAGGATGGTATACGGTCGTGCGAGTTCTAAGACGATCCGTCTAATCAACGAATATATTGATTCGCATCAGGAACAATTATTGGATATTTGGGATAAAGCCCAAAGAGGAGAAACAATAGAGAAAGTTAAACGATAAAAACGAAAAGATCATGAATGAGAACGAGGCTATGATATTGATGGTCACATCCGCTGAATATTTAGGGGAATATTCCCTTTTATGCACCTTCAACAATGGAGAAAAGAGAAAAGTCGACCTAACGCCGTTACTTGAATATCCCGCATACAAAGAGCTTGCGGACGAAAACGAATTTATCCGGTACGGGGTCGATGGCACCGTGTTCTGGGCGAACGGAGCGGATATCGCCCCGGAATACCTGTTTGAGCATGGGGTTGAATGTTGAGTCGGGGTTTTACATAAGAATGGGAATGAATATGGAGAAAGATTTAACGGCACTTCTACATGAGTGCGACACATTGAAGGCTCGCTTGTCAAGAATGCGCCCGTTACCCGCTGAGGCGTTGAGAAAGATAGATGAGGCGTTGGCTATCGAGTACACCTACGAGAGTAACCGGATAGAAGGCAATACGCTTACCTTGCAAGAAACGGAACTCGTGGTGAACGAAGGAGTGACCATCGCCGGCAAGTCCATGCGTGAGCATCTGGAGGCGATCAACCACGCTGAGGCTATCGATTACATAAGGGATTTCGCAAGGAACGACATAGAGATAAGCGAGAGGACTATCAAAGAGATACATTCGCTAATCCTTCATGGCATAGACCGGGATAACGCCGGGAGATACCGAACCGTCCCCGTGATGATATCCGGAAGCCGGCATTTGCCGCCTCAACCTTACTTGATCGGTAAACAGATGGAGGATTTCATGGTCAAGTTTCAAGAAATGGAGGCACGGAAATCGCATCCTGTCTTGATCGCCGCATATCTTCATGACGAGTTGGTACGTGTGCATCCGTTCATTGACGGAAACGGGCGTACGGCCAGACTGTTAATGAACCTGTATTTGTTACGCAACGGTTACACTATTGTCAACCTCAAAGGGTCGAACGAGGCGAAAATAAGCTATTACAAGGCGTTGGAGGTCTCGCATATGGATAAGGAACCGGAAAAGTTTCAAAAGGTCGTGACAGAGGCCGAAACGATCTCATTACGGCACTATTTATCTATCTTGGGTGATACGGAGGTCGAGGCGGGTTGATACTGGATTGATGGTGTTTATGGCTATGATCCTAGGTAATGGCAACAACGCCCGGCTACTTATCACAAGCGACCGAGCGTAAAAAAACATTCATTATTTTCGGGCACGAAGATAGGGATAAAAAAAGATTTACCCATATCCTTGCCTGATATATCGTTCCTTGACCTTTAGGGATGACAGGCAACCAACCGAATCTCATGCCCTCATTATTACATAGGGCATGCTTGACCGTATCGATGGTGTACCAATAAGATACCCCATGTCATGATATCCACATGGGGTGGATCGTAACAACCCCATAATACCCCGATTTTGGGGTAATCTAAATTTTAAATACCCTAATTTCGGGGAATTTAAAGAACGGGATTCCGTTATTATCCAAATTTTGAGTTTATATCTATAAGGTGATTTTTGTCACCTTATAGGTTCGTGATCGATTGATTGAAAAGGCGAATCATTATACATCGCATCAGTCTAACTGACTGTGATGTCTCCAGTGACGATAAGTTGATAATCAACACATAGATCTGACTCAATATTAACATTACCTTCTATTATTATCGCTTTGTTTAATAACTCATCTGTTATCTCACTCAAAGGGATGTTGCTTTTTACGCATCCTTGACCTATAAAACCTTTGTATGTTATGCCTTTACAGATCAGATTCCCTTTTATTATTAAAGTCCTCATCTTTTGTTTTTTTACAGATTAATATACCTATAGTCTATCATGGAGCCTTCATATCGATCTCGAAGTCCCCATAATTCAAATAATCATTATCCGACACGAACTTGACACGGTATAGGTTGTTAAGATCGTATCCGCTAACGTACCCGGGCTTGGAAGACAAATCGACGCTGCCGGTTATCAATGTCTTGGTAGCCCCGGCGTTGAGCGTGAATGTCAATATTTGCTTGTCTTGGAACACGACAGTATCATTAGACCGTAACATAAACGTGACAGACACGCTTACGTTCGTGAACGTTCCGGAGGATGATCCAATATTCTTAACGGATGCCGTGTAATCCACGATAGCCGAACCATAAGTCCGTTGCTCCGCGTAAACATCAGTCCTGTACGCGCTTGTCAATACCTTAAATGACTTGGGGGCGAATGGAAGAGGAACTATGGTGCCGGAAGGATCGTCCCCTCCGGTAGACGTTTTCTTAGCCGATGAGAGAAACGAATATACCTTATACGTATATCCCGATTGAGTGCCTTGAAGCGGCAAATCAACCTGTATGGATTTGCCCGCTCCTATAGTCTTGTCATATGTCTTCCATATGTAACCGCCGGTAGGATATTTCATTAGAGCGGCGAAATAGTATGAGGAGAAATTGGATATGTCGGTAATATTCAATATCGTATCATCTATCTCTGCGTCCCAATCAACATTTACTTGCAAATATTCGGCGGTCTGATAGAACACATCTGGTATTATAGGCTCAGATAAAGGGAAATACGCATCGTGATTATATCCGGCGTAATCGCCTAACCTAAAAGGCTCGGTTGAATTTCCGCGTGGCGGAAGGTATGTCCACTGTATTCCGGAATCCATGGCTGAAAGGATATTCGCTATATTGGATAAGGGGTATGTAGGAATAGACAAGCCGCAAAATCCATCGTTTGCCTTCCACCAATTAGCGGGCCTATTCACGTCAAAGTTATAACGTACAGGCTTGTATTTCGCCCACTTATTTATCTTCGCCGCACAAGCCGCCACGCCTCCGCATAGTGTACCTAAATCCACGCTAGGATAACCAAGGGCGTTACGCACGTGTATTATATGTAAATCCTTTTTGGGCAATATCAACGCTCCCATATCAAGCCGCTTTTAAACGCCAAAAGAGCCATACCCCGCAGGATACGACTCCCGCCGGGTATGGCTCTTAGGCTCTAATTTCTTTTTTTTGTTATGTCCTACAAATATAGGGGAATATTATAACTATACAAAAGGATACATAGAAATTCCAAACTTATCAACAGATATAATGAGGATGTGGATTATTGTGGATAAATAATTGAAGTATTACGCTTAGATCGTTATCGTATCTCCTTCAAAGCCTCTTCCAAATGATCCGCATTGTTGATAGTGAATTTATATTTACTGGGCATGCTATCATCTAATACTATTCCTATGAAACTTATTTTACCTCCTCTTAATAATAAATTTATTACGGCTTCATAGCTAATATCATCAACAATATTGCTTCCATTAGACATGTTTGTTGCGTAAAACTCATAGATTTCTCCTTCGCTATCTTTAGCCCTAAAATGTAGCAATCCTCTGTCTTTTACAGGATTATCTAAAGTATATTCATATAATTGTATGCGTATAAATTCTTTATCAATCAATATAGAAACTCTTAAATCAGAGTCATCCGTGACTGAATCACTGAACTTTCCATAAATGGTGGCATTGACGTATTTTTTATCCGTGGCATCCCCGAACTCATCGCTGTACGTGCCTACTTCCCATATCCCGAACTGGCCTTTATCTTGTTGGTTTATTAACTTATCTCGCATCCTTTGCGTAAGATAGGTTGCCAGACTGTCTTTTTCCGCTTGCTCTTTCGCTTTTTGTCCGGGTGACGTACATCCGGACAATGTAAAGATCGAAAGAAGTAGTATTAATACGTTTTTCATGATTTGTGATTTTATGTTAATATGCGGCAAACGTAAGAAAATAAAACGGTCGTTCCTAGCGTTCTCTCAATTTTCATGATTAAATACGGAAATTATCGCATTTACATCCGTAGAATGGATGTCCGCATGGGTAAAGATCAACGGGGCGAATTTGCGTTTGTCCCACAAATAAAACAGGAAGATTATCAGAGTCTATACAGGAAGAAGAGATTGGAAAATGTAAGCATAAAAATATTTATGGGTTAACGATCTGTAATTTAACAAAGGTGGAGGTCTCGATATGTAGTTTTTACCAATTTTGATGAAAAACCAAAGTTGGATTGTCGTAAATGCTTGATACAAAAGCTAAACTCGTTTTTGAGTTTAGATATAAGCAACCCAACTTAGTCGATCTTTAAGACAAAAAAACAATGGGGTGTGGTTTCAACCCAACCCCATTGTTTGTATTATGGTTGAGGCGTTTTTACGCTCAATTCATCCTCGATCTCTTGTAATTCTCGAAATCGATGTTCTTGCTACTCTTGGATATGGTTTTAGATAGCTTGCCTATCTCCTTTCTTATCTCATTATTAGCCCTTATTATCCCCTCGGCGTCGAAATTATTGACGATCTGAACCGGCTCGCCTTTCTTGTTGTGGGTGATCCAATACATGTTATCCACGAAGCGGCTAAGGAAAGCCGGATCATTGAGATCCGGAACGACCTCCGCTCCGGCCGGCAATGACAGCAAGGTGGGCTTATCCGGGGTAATGTACGCTTTATCTCCTACCAATACCGCCTCGCTACGGCCTCCATCGCCAACGATAGCCAGACCGCCGGGGTGATTGTCGGTACCATGGGCGTATTTGGGGATGGGCTGGGCTATGATCGTGGCTAGTTGCACGGCTCCGGTAGCCGCTATCATCGCCGCAAAGATAGCTCCAGCGATAGGTCCCGCATCTTTGTAAGCTACCATTATCGCCTGTGCCGTGGCCGCAATGGTCTGAGCTATATCTATAGACTTCTGGAACTTCGCTTGTCTAGTCTGCAACTCAGTTTTTTTCTTCTCCAATTCCTTGTTCTTGCGGCTGGTCTCCTCCTCCGCCGCACGTTTGCGGGACTCTGCCTCCTCTGTCGTTATTATATCTTTCTCGGCAAGAGCGTCTATAGTCTCAACCTTAGCGTCATACTCCTCTTGGTTGGCCTCTATTTCCGCATCTACATTATCTATTTGACGCTCTAATAAAGAATTGCCTATAGATATAAATGCCTTTATTAATTCTTGTATCAAGCGTTTCTTTGCGGCCTCAATCTTCTTCTGATACTCTAAATCCTCATCGCTTTTTCTTTGCGCCTGCCTCAATCTTATATCCTCTTGTTGACCTAACAGCTTGGTCAATTCTTTTTCCGCTTTGATCCTCTCATCGTAAGGAAGCAAATCGAGATTATTACGAAGGGTATCAATCTGGATTTGTAGGGACTCCAAGGCGAAATCCTCCTGTAGCCTCAACATTTCCTTATTGTATTTTTCCCGGTCTTTAATGTTCCCGTCGTAGTTTTTCGTTAGCTCCGTCATTTGACGCTTGATATCTAGCTGACGCTGGGATAACATTTCATCGTCCAACTCCTGTTGTCTCTTTAATTCGCCTTTTCCCCACTCATCCCATACGTCTTGTATCATCTTGGCGTACTTCTCTTCGATCAGGAGCTTGTTTGCGCCCGTTTCTTTCGCCGCCTTTAATTCAGCGTCTCTTTGCAGTATCAACATGTCAATACGGGCGTCGACCTCCTCTAACGATCCTTCCTTGGCCGCGCTGATCCGGTTCTTTACGTTCTCCATCGCACGATCATGCGTGAATCTTTCCTCTAGCTCTGAAAGCTCCTTGTTACGTTGTTCCTCTATGAGTTTGAGTTGCTCCGTGACCATTACGCCCTTCTCCTTCACGTCCGCTACCTTTTGGTCGAAGTTGGCGTTAATGATCGCCTTCTCCTTCTCATAGCCCTCTTCCAACAAGGAAATATTGGCCTCAGCGATCGCCTGTTGAGCCTCCTTGTATGCCTTACCTTGGTTCTTGTCCGTCTCGTAGGCTTTTAGGGCTTCGTCCGCTTCCTTGATTTTTTTTAGGCTATCAATATACTTATTTACTGTAGCTTTTGGTATACCTTCGAATTTACCCGCTTTAAGAGATTTGACTATATCCTCATCTAACCTATCGATGAACGATTGTGCCGCTTTTCTCTGTTCTTCGTAATATTTCTTATTTTTAACAACCGCCTCATTCCCTTCTTTTTGGCTAATCCTCAACGGGATAACATTCTTTATCGCCTCCATCTGATCGTTAGCGTTCTTGTACGAGCTGACGAACTTATCCAAGGTGTCATAGAAACTGCCTCCTAGCTTGTTGGCCGAATCCGTAGTGGCCCTTAACGTGGTTCCGATATGGTTCCATATCCTATCAGCGTCATATCCCTCGTTGACAAGCGTCTCGGTGAGGTCTATCACCCTGCCCAACATGTCGCTGGCCACTTCCTCGCCATACGCTTTCACGGCGATCTCCCTTAGCTTGGTCAACGCCTTCGATTGCTTCTCCCCGGATTCGGTCAACACCTCGTCCAGCTTCTTTTGCTGGGCTTTTAGGGCGGCGTTCCTCAACAGTTCCCTGTTGATCGCCTCGTAAGCCTTCCTTATCTCGTCCGTGGATGATCTCTCGGACAATAGATTGGGTAGGTAATCCCCGTATTTGTCGTTGATCTCCTCTATGGCCTCGGCTCTGGCCCTTGTCCCCTCGGACGTTTGGTTGAGGGTCTCGAACAGCTCCCTCATGTTCGCCCTCTCTTTAAGCATGGTTGCGTTATACTCGGTCAGCGTGTCGTTGGCCGCCTTGGTAGCCTCGCTCGCCCCGAATAAGGAGGCCGTCCATTTTATCATGTCGGCTCCGTACACGGTGAGTAATGTGATACCCACGGATAGCAACGTCTGCCATGAGCCAAGGCCCCTTAGCAATTGCTTCCACACGGGGACGGTCTTTTGCCCCTCAGCCCTTAGCTGGGAGTTCTCTGTCCTTATGCGCTGGATCGCGTCCGCTAATATCGGCAAGTTGTTCGATATGGCCAGAAATCCCGTGCTTAACGATACGGCGAAAGCCGGGGCCTCACGTGTCAACTGGTTCAACGACGCTAAAAGTATCTGGTTCGATCTCTCGTAGTTTCCGACCTGCAACCTGTAGTTCCCTACGCTCTTGGCCGCAGTGTTTACTTGCCGGGATAACTCCTCGGTCTTCTTCTGTAGTTCCACGCCCAACGGCGACGCCGCCATCTCCTTTGATAACGAGTTGTACGCAAGCCTCATCCGCTCTAGTTGCTGATATAGCTCGAAATAGCTGCCGGTAGAGGAATTCACCAATCTGGTCTCATTGGTGAGGACGCGGGTCGTTTGCTGTACCTTGGCGTTATGATCTATCTCGGCCTCGGTTAATTCCCTCCTGCGCCTTATGGCCTCATCATAGGTTATCAATCCTTTCCTCTCCTCGTTATCGACCTCACGCTTGGCTTTTCTGGTAGCTTTCAGCATCCGTTGCTCCTCTTCCAGCTTGGCGATATTCTTAGTCCTGCTTCCAAGGGATTCATCGATAAACGCCTTTAGCTCCTCCGTTATTACCACCTCCTCACGTTTGGCTACCGTATTGCCCTCTATCGCCGCCGTCTCGTCCTTGAAGGCGTTGGACGATCCGGATAGCGTGGTGGTTATGGCCGTCTCGGACGTTACGACCTCCTTTGACGAGGTAGCGAGATCCTTGTTGGACTTGATCAGCTTTATATTGGCGGCTATTATCCTGTCCATGGCCTTCTCATAGACAAAGCTCATGTTGTTTATCTCCTTCATGACATTGGAAAGGTCTAGGATATTCGCCTTGTAACTGTTCACCTTGGCATGTAACTCTTTCAAGTTGGTAGGGTTGAATTTAAGCCCCTTAGCCAATTCCATCATGGCTTCCTTGTATTTAGCCTGCAAGGAATCTATGTCGCTCTTTAGCCGGGCTATTTGCTCATAGGGTTTCGGCCCTACGATCTCGCTTATAAGTGTCTCATTTCCCATATCGCTCAATCTCTTTTAATTGTTCTACCATGATCTTTATTAAATTTCCGTACTCTGCCGCCGTGAATGTCTGCGGATCGATCCTCATCTTGAAATGAGAGGAAACGGCCATTCTCTCACGGGTGAAATCCTTGTCCTTGGGATCGGGGGCTTTCAGCCTGTTTCGCTCCAATACGCTGAGGCTGTATCTTATCTGGGCCGTCTTGGATCGTATCTGCTTCTTTATCGCCATGACATCCTGTAGGCTGGGGGAATCTTTCATTTTCACGCCCACCTTTTCCAGTATTTCCGAAGCGTCCGGATACGCCCCGGCCTCAATAAGACGCTCGCCGGCCTCCAGCAACACCAGTTTTATGTTATGGTTGACCATGTTATTCCGATCCTCTATCTCGATAGCGATATTCTTGTTGTTGGTCAATGCCGAATACTCGTCTAGCATCGATACCGCCGCTCTTTCCAGATCTTCCCGTGAAGGGGTTCCGCTTTTCACCAAGGCGTTAATGTCACCTTTGTACATCTCTATGAACTTGCATAGAGGTATCTCATCGCATGTCTTATAAAAATCGTTCATCGTTTCTTGCTTTTTATCATATTTTAAAATTAACTGTCATTTACCCTTGACCGAACCTTGACATTGTTCGGACGTGAAGATAACGGGGGCGGGTCGTGACCTTTCGCCCGCCGTATTTCCCCGCCTGAATCATTTCCTTTTCCGTTTGCTCTCTTTGTCTTGCAAACCTCACATCGTAAACCCTCGTTACCGAAAATCGTCTTTTTGTCATGATTAATTATTTTTTGAATGTTCTTATTGCGGCCGTCCCGAAAAATGGTTCTTCCGGATGCGCCCTTTTCCAGTCGTTTATGAAATCCAATCCCTTATCCGTACCCATGAAATCCTCGAATGATTCCCCTAGGCCCAATACCCGGCATACGTCATCGCCGTTAATCCTTGTATCTCCTGTTTCCTTGCTTTGCATGAATCGAACGGGTTGCCCCTCGAAATAATCCATGAGATAGATATAATCCTTGTCCTCGCCAACCTTTATCATGGCTCAACCTCCCTAAGAAAATCCGTGAAATCCTTGATAATGACATAATAGCCTCCGGCCCGTAGCAATCTCGCCTCAACGTCTCTCTGTACGTCCGATTGATGATCCTTGCCGATCTTGATCTCAAAATTGTACACCCGGCCTTCATGCGTCACCTGCACATCGGCGATCCCGGCGGTCGTTCCGGACTTGCGCCAACGTCCAAGGCGGGAATCGTATTGCCCTTGGCTGTTTTGGCGTTGATAGAAAGCGTTATTCATCCTCGCCCATGTTTCTATACATTTCGCTAGCCCGTTCGCCGTATCGTCCCGGAAATGCGGTTTTACCCGGCATTGCGGGGGAATGGTACTGTTCCGGTACTTCCATTCGAAATAATCGGCCTCCAGACGTTTAACGCAATCCGGCTTAACGTACCGTGGCTTGCTTTTCCTCGTTGTCCTCTCCAATCGTGGAATCATATCGTTAAAATGGCATTTGTTGCTCATAATCACTTATTTTAGTTAGACTCTCGTTATATCTGAAACGGATGTCACAGGTGGCACCGTCCCTTTGCTTGGCGATCCTCAACTCCCCGTAACCCTTCTCAGCGTTCTTGTCGTAATACTCCGGCCTATGTATGAACATCACGATATCCGCGTCTTGCTCGATAGCGCCGGACTCCCTAAGATCGGATAGGAGGGGCATCTTGTCGGCCCTTTCCTCTACCTTTCTGGACAATTGCGATAACAGGATAACCGGCACCCCCAGCTCCTTGGCCATGATCTTCGCCGCCCGGCTGCATTGGCTGACCTCTTGCTCACGGTTGTATGTCTTGTTGGCGGATCGCATGTCTATGAGTTGCAGGTAATCGATAAGGACGATACCGCACTTGCCTTGCCTGTTGAGGTTTCTCGCCTTGGCCTTGATCTGCTGCACGCTTATACCCGGCGTATCGTCCACGTGGATGGGAAGGAATGAGATGTTGTCCACGGCCCCGCAAACATCGGTCTCCTCGCTTTCCGTCAACTTGCCTAGCTTATAACGCTCGGAGTCTATGCTGCATTCGGATTGGATCAACCGGTCTCCCAGTGACGTGTTATTCATCTCCAATGAGAATATGGCTACCGGGGTGCCTCCGGCGGCCGCGCTCTTGGCGAAATGGAGTAGGAGGCTTGTCTTTCCGGCTCCCGGACGTGCGGCCAATATGATGAGCTGACCCGGTTTCCATCCTCCTGTCATCTTATCCAGCTTTGTAAGCCCCGTACGTATACCCTGTATTTGCCCGTTTTTAGCCCGTTCCTTGCGTTTTTGATAATTTTCGATACAATCCCTCGTTACGGACGAGATATCGCTTATACGGGAAGCGTAGGCGGTTTTATCGGATATGGCCTCGACTTCCTTCAAGGCTAGGGTTATGGTATCGTCGATATCGTAGGACGGATCGGTAGCCTTTGCCGTGATCTCCATGCCCGCTCTCGCTAGCGATCTGGCCAGCCATAGTTGATGTAAATATTGACTATGCTCCTGTATGTTCGATGATGAGGCCATGTTCCCGGATAGCTCGGATAACGCCAACGCCCCGCCTACCTTTTCAAGGTCTCCGGACTCGTATAACGCTTTGCACACCGTGACGAGATCGATTCTTGTGTTCTCATCGTATAGCTTGGCTATGATGGCGTATATCTTTCCCAATGATTCCTCATAGAAAATATCGGGGTTCAATATGCCCACGACATCCTCAATTGCGTTGCTTTCCACCAATAAGGCACCTATGACGGCCTTTTCCGTCTCCACGCTATGCGGCATGGGCTTACACGAAATTTCTGTTTGTTGTCTCATTGCTTGTCTGTTTATTGGTTTGTTTGAAATCCGGCAACTCGTCGTTCCAACATTCTTGGTTGATGAACGTCTCGAAATTCTTGCGATATTGCTTGTCCGGCGTGGCGTTGACATAAGCGGGAATATAGGCTATGGCCTTGGACTTTTTGGCGGCGGTTAGTTTAGACCATTTCTTTTCGCTTGTTTTCTTGTTCCCTTTCTTGCCATATGATGACCAAACAACCTCGAAAGATGATGTCGGTGAATCGTTAGATTCGCCAATATTATTATTTATATCATAATCATTATCATAATCGGCTTTTTGGGGTTCCAAAAAACCCACTGGGTTATTTGGGTTGCCTTGGGTTGATGTGGTACCGGGTGGCTTACCGTTTAAACCCTTCCTTGGGGCACCACCCTTGCGCCCGTTATTGCGGTTCCTTTCGACAATGGCTTGGTATTTGATATCGTCTATATCAAACTGGTTCTTAAAGAACTCGAACGCTATTTCGATATCTTTCTCCACCGTAACATCCCCGTCAATCTGATACTTGAATATCACCCGGAACAACCTCCCCAATTGCTCGTCCGATAACCCCGATACGGGCTTGTAGAATTTCTTGTACATCACGAAACTTTCTTTTCCCATGATCTTTTACGTTTTATGCGGGGATATAGCCCTGTTATTCCTTCTTCTTGTCATATCCTTTGAAATCAATCCTTAGTTGATCCTTGTCCGGCATGAACCTTGGATTGGTGGTATAGAACCCCGCTATCCATCCGCTTACCGGGCAATGCCCTTTCCGGACGATACGGATATCCCCGTCCTCCCTCATCATCCCCACGTAACGGCAAATGTTAGGGCGCACTACATGCGTGTCCCGCTCCACCTCGAACATGGTTTTGGGTCTCTCGAAAAAAGAATCATAAACCATTTGCTTTTGATTGGCTTTTCCCGTAGATTTGCGGCTGGGGATTGCGGCTTCGGCCGCTTTTTCCTTGCCTTTCATAGTTAATCCTCACCGCCTAAAATTTTATCAATCTCAGATAGTCTATAACGAACTTTGCCCCCTATCCTATAAGGCTTTAGATAGCCTGTCTTATCCCATCTCCACAATGTAGATCGATCTACTTGTAAGATGTCGCATGTTTGCTTTACATCCAAATAGACCTCTTTCTCTTTTTTGGGTGATAACTGCGATATAGTATCTTTTATCAGACTCTCGGAATAAATTCTAAGATCCTCGGCGTTAATCATTAGGTGTACGTTTGACCCTGCGTTTACCAATTCCTTTATTGTCATATTTCATTGATCGCCCATTATACGGTTGCCATATCGGAAAATCCTACCTTCACCGTCGGGACGAATCTTTTAGCCTCTCATCGCATCAATGGCGGGACGCTCTATCGAGAGTCAAACGCCAGAAAAAACAAAAAGAGCCATACCCCACAGGATATGGCTCCCGCCGGGTATGGCTCTTAGGCTCTAGTTCTTTCTTTTGTTATGTCCGGCAAATATAGAAAATAAATTCAACGAATCAAAAGAAAAATGCAAAAAAAAACGTTTGTTTTCAGCTCTATTCAATCTCTTACGATAAATCTAATAGGCTTACTCACTCGATCATCTTGACCAATTCTTTCTTTATGTCCTCATCAATTTCCCGATATCGTGCGAACGCCCTGCTTCCGTCCCTATGCCCGGACAATGCGCCTACGAGATTGGGATCTTTCACTTTCTTGTATAGGTTCCCGACAAACGTACGTCTAGCGATATGGCTACTGGCTATCTCATAGATAGGCCGTTTCTCCTCTTCTCCCGTGACCCTGTTTAGTACCGTGACCATCCTGTTGACCTTGCACGCCTCGAATATCTTTTTGATCGCCGTGTTATATCCGAACTTCGTGCTGCAAAATGGGAATAACCGGCCTTTCCTGTCCACTCCCTTGTATAGCTCTATCAAGTTCTTGGCTCTGTCATTCAGCGGGACACGCACGATTGTAGGGCGATCTCCCCTTGTCTTGCTTGGAATATATTCTATAGCGTCATTGATGATGTTATCGGGCGTGAGCCGAAATAAGTCTGATACCCTGCACCCAATAAGGCATTGAAAAATAAAGATGTCACGTTGTCTTTCCATGGCCGGGTTGAAGGACAGGTCGAAATCGGCTAAACGGTTCCGCTCCTCCAATGTTAGGTAATACGGTGTACCGTATCTCTCCTCTGATTTTTTCTTGAACTTGGTGAATGCGTTATTCGTGGTCAAGCCCTGATCGTAACACCAATTCAAGAAAGCCCTCAAACATGTTAGCTTTGCGCTTATACCGTTATTGCCTTTAGGTCTAGGCATCGTGCGCCACGTGTAAAACTGGGTCATTTCGGGGTACTCCTTCAATATCTCGCACTCATGATGCAAGTAATACTCGTAATCTTCCAAGGTCTCCGGGTCGATCTTGTCTATATCCCATCTGAACGTATCGCCTGTTTTCGCCTTGGATATCTCTCTCCGATCCGTGATCGATCGGATTCTCTCGTAACGTTCCATTGAGTTCGCTAAGGTTTTGCAATAAGCCGTCCTGCCACGTGACAAATTACGCCTTTTCGGGTACTCTTCGAGCAAGGCGTAAAAATCTTTTGGCGATTTCTCGTGTTTTTGGGGATTCAGCTTGGTATCGATCAACCGTGCTAGCTCTTTGCTGTCAAGGCTCCCTTTATCCGCTTGATTGTATATCTCCATTATGATATTTTTCATACAGGCGATATCGTTATTGAACCTAGCACGAGATTTAGCGTCATAGACTACTTTCGCCTTTATGCACTGGGTTTTCTCATCCCATACGCTAGGTGATACTTGTATCCCGCTTTTGTAGAATAACTGAATGTCCCTACCATCGGTTAACCTAAACCGAACGTTAACCGTATCCGCTTTCTTTACGGATGTCCTAATGAATGCTTTTATCGTTGCCATGTCTCTATGAATTTATCGTTGTGCAAATATAGGAAATTTGCACGACTTATTCGCAAAAATGCACAACAATGTAACTCGTATCGAAATAGTAGTTCTAGTATATTTATCTATTTATCAGTGTAGTGTATGGTATCTTGATGCGTTATGTGTTATTATTATGTAATCCGTACCCAACGAACAACAAGGGACATTCATCCAACGTTATTTTCAGAGCAGAAATTATGAGGATTATCTATCCTTGGCCGGTGATTATGCTCCCGAATACTCTGACATCATGGACGAGTTAACAGAGGAGGCTTTAATACAGGAAGAAGAGAAGATGTACGGTAATAAGGCTAAAAAAATTCCTGTAAACAAAGAACAGATTGCCATTTACGAACAGCCTAAGAACGTACATATAAATGTACAGGCAGGCCCCGGCGCAGGCAAGACACATATGTTAACAATGCGTTGTGCCCAATTAATATATAAGGAACACATAGACCCTTCACACTTATTGGTACTCGCTTATAACAGAGCCGTAGTTGTCGAACTGAGAAATCGTCTTAACTCTCTGTTCACTCGTTTAGGAATGAGCCGTATCGCACATCAAATCAATGTATATACATTCCATGCTCTCGCCAAGAAGAGCATGGGCAAGAGACTCGATGACCTACCTACCGAACAATGGGAAAAGTCCTTCCTTAATTATTTGAGAAATAATCAAAGGGAATTTATAGCCCACCTGCCACAGATTGAATTTGTACTTGTTGATGAGTTTCAAGATATCACACCAACAAGGCTCGATGCTCTTTTATATATCCACCAAATATTTCCAGATGCCAAATTCTTCACCATCGGCGACATAAACCAAAGTATCTACGGATTCGATAGGGTACCCAGGGATTTTAGAGGTAGGAAAGTGCCAGTTTCACCGACTCATTACGCACAAGTTATTAATCCTCAACCATATTATGACAGATTGGACGCAGAATTACACCCGGTCCAGTTGACCATGCTTACCAACTATCGCTCTTATCAATACATTTTGGATAAATCCAAGGATTATCTCCCACTAGAATCAGATGTTCCGAGATCAGCATCGTGTATTATGGAGTATGAGCCGAAAGAACCATACGTTTTTGAAATTGATAATAATGCTGATAATAAACACTATTGGTTTACGGAATTACCCAAAGTGATAAATTGGGCTAAACAACAGAATAAGGAGGCTAAAAGAATTACGGACAATGATCGGCTTGCAAACCTACGGCGTATTAACAGCATTGCTGTTTTCTTTCGAACAAACAGCGAGGTTTATCGGGGGTACTCTAAAATTAAGAATCAACTTCCGGAAGGTGTACGTATCCGTATACAAGGAGAGAGTCTTTGCGAGTTATGGCGTGAGCGTGAAGTTTATTACCTCATCGATACACTCATGAAGCATCCTAACCAGTCTATCGACTTACACAATGACAAGACCGCTAATGGCATTCGTAAGTTTATCAAAAAACAGATGGAGACCTCGCCAGCATGGGACAAGTTCATGCTGGATGTAACCTATACATTGGCGTTAAACTATATTGACTCTATCCGGTCGGATTATCAAAGTCATACTTGGAAAGACATGGTTGAGTACATCAAGGAGATCGCAAGCAAAGATGATGGTGGACAGGTATATAAAATATATGATAATTATCGTACCGAACGTATTCTTCAAGGAGATATGCTAACACTTGTGCTTACGACCATGCATAAAGTAAAAGGCTTAGAGTTTGATGTGGTTTTGATAACACCATCATTCTCAAATTTGCCTCTAGTTCCTCATCGCACATATGATGAGGGTGAAAGCCCCTTGGAGGATGATCTCGCTGATATGGAAGAGGAAAAACGATTGATGTTCGTAGCTTATACACGTGCTAAAAAGGCATTGTATATATTCAAAGGTAGACGTGAATTGGCACTTAAAAATGGAGAAATATTTCTCGCTCCAGACCTCGCCGCCCTTAGATATACGGAACCGAAGGCCGGGATCGACAAATATTATATATCATATACCGCACAGAATAATATATTTACACGTATTGATCCATATATATTCAATAGCGTAAAGAAAGATGATCCTGTAGAGATAAGAATGGAATATGGGAACTACCTCATCATACATAACAGACAGTGTATAGGTAGATTGTCCGGCAAGAGTACAATCTTGAGTAGGGCAAAAAACGATCAAATTACCCTACTGAAGAATTATTTTGTCAGCAATGTCTTTGTATGGACTTACGAAGACACTGTCCATGCTGATGAGGCCAACAATAGCGAGTTCGCAAAGCGGTGGTGCAATGAGGCGAAGAATAAAGGATATATTTATGTAGTACAAATAGCAGGATTCGGGAGTCCGATATAAAACAGATCGTTATGGAACAAGTAAAAGATAATTTCAAGCACGATTACAACCTTGCGGTGAAATCATTCAACGAGAAAGATTACACATCATTTTTTCGTAACATTCGTCCATGTATAGAATTACTAAGTAAACTGATCATCTACGATGTCCTCGGCGAGGATAAAGCAGTTGAGCTGATTGAAGGTGAGATTTCCATTGAATGGGAAAGAGGAAGCAAAACATATAAGCTCATAGAATACCCGGCCCGGCGCAAACCCACGGGAAGGGAATTTTGTGACCTTGTACCTCAGGTATATTATTATAAACATAGTGGTGTAACAACCAATAAAGATGAAAACAAAAAGCGTCTAAAAAGAGGATTAGATAGTTGTGCCGGAGCTCTTTCCCGTTACTATAGTATCGCAAGTGAGTTTGGCAGTCATACAGGTAGCTCTACAATGAAAGTAGACGTACAGGCAATAAGTTGCGCTGCTTTTTTCATGGGGTATTATGACTTTTTGAGTAGCAATAAGATCTTATCTACATCCACCCTCTCTTTTCTCATGAACCTTAATGCGTTCCAATATGATAATCCTCAGATGCTTGAGGAATCAAAGCAAAAAATAGATGATTTAATAAAGGATCTTGAAAGTAAAGAAACTGCTCTTATCGTTGCTCAAAAAATGCAAGCGGAGGCAGAACAACAGCGATTGGAAGCGGAGCTGCGCACAGCCGCCGTAGAGACACAGCTCGAGGAGTTGCAGAAACAAATTACGGAATTCAAGGGACAACTGGCACAACAGTCCCCGATAAACACAAATGAAGGAATAGCATCTACAGAGGAAAAAGAAGAATTGAAACCAATAAACCAAGAGGCTCTCCATTTTAAAGAGATTATGCAAGCTCATAGAACCAACTGGGACGTAACCGAAGATTCTATGGATGATGATCAATTAGATCTTATAGAATATAACAAAGATAAATCAATGCTTGTGGCAGGATGCGCTGGTAGCGGAAAATCAGTTATCGCAATGCACAAAGCTGAGCAATTGTATGCAGAGGGTATGGATGTTATACTGATCGCATTTACAAAGTCCTTGAATAGTTTCATGAAAGCGGGTAAACAAGACCCCTCTTTTCGATTCTACTATCATTATCAATGGAAGAAAAACAATATGCCAAAAGCAGACTATATTATTGCAGATGAGATTCAGGATTTCACACGTGAAGAGATCCAAGAGTTTATCAACGCCGCAAGGAAATGTTATTTCTTCTTTGGTGATACGGCCCAATCGATTTATAGGCAATACGGCAAACAGACTATGACTATAGCTCAGATAGCAGAAATGACCGGATTAAATACGCTCCTATTATTTAATAACTACCGACTGCCCCGACCTGTCGCAAAAATCACCCAAAATTATGTGGGAGTGGATGTACAAGAGTATAAAGAAAAAGTCTATCAAAACAAGGAAACAGAATTGCCGCATTTTGTTCATACCAATAATGAAAAAGAGGAGTTTACGGCAATAAGTTCTATTATAACCTCAAACCCAGAAAAAAGCATAGGCATTCTTTATCACTCTAATGAAGCTGTGCTACAACTCAGTCTACAGATGACGGAGCGAGGTATTCCATGCGAGTTTAAATATAATGCCAATGAAGGTGATTATAATAACGTTGATAAACTTGATTTCAATACCCTAACCCCAAAGATCATGACTTACCATAGCGCCAAAGGATTACAGTTTGATATTGTCATTTTACCCGGATACAATGGTACTGACGACACAGAATCCCAAAAGGCACTATATGTAGCGATGACCCGTACTATGCATAAACTATATGTATTATACACAACACCAGAACTGAAGCCTCCTTTGAATGTCCCGTCACATTTGTACATAAAGACATTATAAGCCCATTCTCCTATAAGCTACAACCTATGGCAAACACGATTCCGCAAATGTAAAAGAAGAGAGATATTAGTAGAAGAGGTAGAATAGATGAGATTCGAGCGTGGAACTATTTTCTATTACCGTAACAAGGTTGGCTATTCAACCTACAATAATAAAAAAATAGCTCCATGCTTTAGACCATATATAAATCAAAAAATCAAACCTCACAACGAATGGATTTGGATTTGTCGCAAGATTTGATCCGTCGCTCCTACACTGTTTTTCACAAAATCACCGGCAGCTTGCCCGGAGGTTTCCAAGGCTGTCGGGTCGGTCAATAACTCGTCCATCTTCGTTCGGAAAGAGGAATCGTCTGTGATGGAGAAACCACCACCTATGGCGATCAGATCCTTCGCCTCCTTAAACTTATGGTATCTTGGGCCGAATAAGACCGGCATCCCATAAACGGCGGCTTCCAACGTGTTGTGGATACCCGCTCCGAAACCACCACCGATATAAGCGATCTGTCCGTAGCGATAAATGGAAGATAAGAGTCCGAAACTGTCGATGATCAAGCAATCCTTATCGGCCAGATCATCCTCATGCGCCTCCGATAGACGGACGGACGGACGTTTTAGCATCGCCTCGATAGAAAGGAGATGTTCCCGGTGAATCTCATGCGGGGCGATAATCAACTTCATCTCCGGATGCTCATGGAAATAAGGGATAAAGATCGCCTCGTCTTGAGGCCATGAACTGCCGGCCACCATCACGATCGGCCTCTTACCTTCCTTGCTTTCCAAGAAACGTTCGATAAACGGAAGCTCACGAGCTTGCTTCCGGACATCCAACACCCGATCAAAACGGGTATCGCCGGTCACCGTCACATTCGTGATGCCGAACTCGTTCAAGAGTTTCATCGAACGCTCGTCCTGAACAAAAAGATGATTAAAATAAGATAGCATCTTCCGGTACGGCTTTCCGAACCATTGGAAAAATAGCTGGTCGGGGCGAAATATAGCGGAAATGATATAAACCGGTATTCCCCGCTTCCGCAACTCACGCAAATAGTTCCCCCAAAACTCGTACTTGATAAATATGGCGATCGCCGGATTCGCCAGATTCAGGAACTTCTTCACCCGGAAAGGCGTATCAAAAGGAAGGTAGCAGATCACGTCCGCTCCCTTGTAATTCTTCCGTACCTCATAACCGGAGGGAGAAAAGAAAGTCAGCAACACCTTATACTCCGGATGTTCCGCCTTGATCTTCTCGATCATAGGGCGCCCTTGCTCGAATTCACCCAACGAGGAGGCATGGAACCAGATGTATTTAGCGTTCCGGTCGATTTTCTCACGAAGTATGGAATTTGTTTTCCATTGCCCGAATCGCATCAGTCTCGCCTTTTTATGGAAAGGCGAGATCAAAGCGACTACAAAAGCGTAGAGATGTATTGCTAAACTGTACATGATTATTTTAATATCTCGATAGCCCGTTGGATACGGCGGATAGACTCCTCTTTACCTAAAGCCTCGGTAATATCAAAGATGCCGGGGCCCTTGCCCTCGCCAACCAAGGCCAGACGGGCGGCGTTCATGATATTCCCCAAATGATATCCCTTGCTCTCGATCCAAGCCTTGCACTCGTTCTCGGTACCTTCTACGTCGAACGGCTCACGGGCACGCAGTTGCTCGATAAACTCACCCAATTGAACAGCCGAATCTTCCTTCCAGCGTTTCTTGCGAGTCTTCTCATCGTACTCCGTCGGGGCGATAAAGAAGAAAGAGCAAAGATCCCATAACTCACTCACGAAATTGACACGGCCTTTCATCATGCCGACTACTTTCTCTACATAAGCATGGGTAGTCTGGATACCGTGGCTTTCCACGATCGGCAAGAATAGGTCAGCGATCTCCGTATTACTCTTCTCCAGCAAATAGTGGTGGTTAAACCATCTGCCTTTCTCATAATCAAACTTAGCGCCGCTCTTGCTGCAACGAGACAGGTCGAACAAACGGATCAAATCATCCATGCTCATCACCTCTTGGTCATTACCCGGGTTCCAGCCCAGCAAAGCGAGGAAGTTTACGACAGCCTCGGGGAAGTAGCCACTCTCACGATAGCCCGATGAGACATCACCCGTCTTCGGATCGTGCCATTCCAAGGGGAATACAGGGAAGCCCAGACGATCGCCGTCACGCTTGCTCAACTTACCATTACCTTCCGGTTTCAACAGCAACGACAGGTGGGCGAAACTAGGCATCGTATCTTCCCAACCGAAGAAACGATATAATAATACGTGAAGCGGCGCGCTCGGCAACCACTCCTCACCACGGATCACATGGGTAACCTCCATTAAATGGTCGTCAACGATATTCGCCAAGTGGTAAGTAGGCAATTGGTCAGCCGATTTATATAATACTTTATCATCCAAGATAGAGGAGTTGATAACGACCTCGCCACGGATCAAGTCATTCACATGGATATCCTCATTCGGCTCGATCTTAGCACGAACCACATACTGATGACCGGACTCGATTAGGTTCTGAACCTCTTCAGGGGAAAGTGTCAACGAGTTGCGCATTAGCGAACGGGTAGAAGCGTCGTATTGGAAATTGGCGATCTCCTTCCGTTTCTCCTCCAACTCGGCAGGCGTATCGAACGCTATATAAGCATGGCCATCGTTCAGCAATTGATCGACATACTTCTTGTAGATCTCACGACGCTCGCTCTGGCGATACGGGCCGTAGTTGCCGCCGAAGCTCACGCCCTCGTCGAACTTGATACCTAGCCAAGTCAAGGCCTCGATGATATAATCTTCCGCCCCGGGAACGAAGCGTTGGGAATCCGTATCCTCGATACGGAGAATCATATCACCGCCATTCTGTTTAGCGAATAAATAGTTGTATAAAGCCGTGCGGACACCTCCGATATGCAGCGCCCCCGTAGGACTAGGCGCAAAGCGTACTCTTACTTTTCTTTGAGTCATAATACTTACATTCTATAATAATGCGGCAAAAGTACGCCTTTTTTTCCGCTTAGTGAAGTTTTTTACGTATATTTCGGACGCTAAAAGGAATCTATATGAAACAAAAGAATTACAATATACCGACCGTGGTCTACTTCGTGGTGACCGCATTACTTATCGCCTACTTCTTCCCCCGGGAGGGAAAATTCCGTTATCAGTTCTATGAAGGCAAGCCTTGGAGGTACGGATTGCTCACCGCCCCGAGCGATTTCCCGATCTACAAGACCGACGACGAGGTAAAAGCGGAGAAAGACAGCGTACTCCGTAAGTTCGAGCCTTATTACCGCATGAACCCCGGCATCCAGAAGGAAGAGGTCAAGAAACTGCGCACCAACTACAATAACGACAATAGCCTGCGAAGCAAAGTATCCCCCGCTTACATGCAGTACATCGAGAGTAGTCTAATTAACTTATACAAGAACGGTATCATCTCGTCGCAGGATCTGGACGAGCTACGGAAAGAGGAATACTCACGTGTCAACCTCTTGGAGAACGCCGTCGCACAGCCCCGCTACGTGAGCGACTTCTTCACCGTGCGCACCGCCTACGAGTTCATTATCAACAACTGTCCGTCACGGCTGGACAAATCCATCCTGCAATCGTGTGACATCAATAACTACCTCACCGAGAACATATCCTATGCCGCTGACATGTCCGACAAGATCAAGGAGGATATGCTACAGGGCGTATCGATCGCCAACGGCATGGTACAAGCCGGAGAACGTATCGTAGACCGGGGCGAGATCATCGACAACCATACCTACAACGTGCTCCGTTCCCTAAAGGCCATACACGAGGCCAAGACCGGGGGCACGCAGACGCAAGGCATCATATTGGCCGGACAATTCGTGCTCGTCTTCGGGCTAATGTTCTGTTTCTGGCTCTACCTATGGTCTTTCCGCTTGAAGATATTCCACAACCGGAAGAACGTACTATTCTTGATCCTCTGCATATTCGTGAGTTGCATCCTTACGGAACTATGTGTTACCTACGCATTATTCAACGTATATATATTGCCGTTCGCCATCGTACCGATCGTAGTACGTACCTTCTTCGATTCCCGGACGGCGCTTTTCACGCACCTTATCATCGTGCTGATCTGCTCGTTGATGGTACCTTTCCCGCATGAGTTCCTGTTGTTGCAAATCGTGGCGGGTATGGTAGTGACGTTCAGCTTGAAGGAGTTGAGCGAACGTTCGCAACTGATCCGTTGCGCCGTCTTCATCTTCCTCTCCTACGCCGCCTGCTACCTCAGTCTCACGTTGTATCAAGAGGCGAACTTAAACAAGATCAACTGGATGATGATGCTTTATTTCGGTATCAACTTCATCCTGCTGATGTTCACCTACGTATTGGTATATATGTTGGAGAAGACGTTCGGATACGTGTCCAGCATCACGCTGGTGGAACTGTCCAACATCAACAACCCGATCTTGAAGAAGCTTAGCGAGACTTGCCCGGGTACGTTCCAGCACTCCTTGCAGGTATCCATCCTCGCTTCCGAGGCGGCCGCCAAGATCGGCGCCAACGCCCAACTGGTACGTACCGGCGCCCTTTATCACGACATCGGGAAGATGAGCAACCCCGTCTTCTTCACCGAGAACCAATCGAGCGTGAACCCGCATAACCAGTTATCGTTCGACCAAAGCGCGCAGATCATCATCAGCCACGTCACCGAGGGCGTGAAGATCGCCGAGAAGGCCCTGTTACCCAAGGCGGTTATCAGCTTCATCCGTACGCACCACGGACGTGGCAAGGCGAAGTATTTTTACAACTCTTTCAAGAACCAATACCCGGACAAGCCGATTAACGACGAGCTATTCACCTACCCCGGCCCAAATCCCTTCTCGAAGGAGACCGCCGTACTGATGATGGCCGATTCCGTGGAAGCCGCCTCCCGCAGCTTGAAGGAACATACCGAAGAGAGTATCAGCGCCTTGGTGAACAAGATCATCGACGGGCAGATCGCCGACGGCTTGCTAAAGAGCGCTCCGCTGACCTTCAAGGACGTGGAGACCATAAAGAGCGTATTCGTAGACAAACTGAAAACCATGTTCCATACCCGAATCAGCTATCCGGACTTGAAAAAACAATAGCGAACCAGCATGAACGACCACCTACTCTACTTAGCCTCGACAGGGATCGTAGCCTTTACCTGCCTTCTGGTCAGCGGACTGCTGTTGTCGCTGAAGACCTTGCGGGAAAGCACGATCCCCAAGTACCGGACGGCCTGCAAGTATCTCGCCTTGGCCTCGGCATTGGTAGGCATAGGGCATATCTTCATCTTGTCCTCCGGCACGGACGAGCGAACCATCATGGAGTTGTTCTACTTCCCCATCCTGCTGATCAGTGCCTCGCAAGCGTTGCTGTTCACGTTCCTGCTCACCCTCTTATTCAGGGGAAAGAACGTGACCCGGAGGAATATCCTCCTCCACGCCATGCCTACGATCGCACTTACCGTAGCGTACACGATCGCTTGTCTCTTCCGGGAGGATGTCCATACGTATCGTTTCGACGTATGGTGGGATAATATTGGGAACCCGCCCCTGCTGATACGTACGCTCACGTGCCTCGTATACCTTGTCCAGCTAGGGGGCTATACACATTTTTTCTTCCGGGAGCGGGCGATCTATCTAGGTAACCTGAAACAGATACCCCAATCACCCGAGCGACTGGAATTGCGCTGGGTAACCCGTGCCTTCCTATGGGCGCTGGGTATCGGCATCGCCGCCGTGAGCCTCTGTTTCTTCCCGAATAATTACTATAACACGGCGGTCAACTTCGTGTTCGCCCTCTTCTACGCCTCGGTATCGATCCACTACGCCAACTACCATTACACGTACGACCAACTATACCTGCGGCTCAACCTCGCCCCGCAAGCTGACGCCGATACCGATCCCAACCGGATGGACCTAGAGGATCTTATCGGCGGGTTGCTGGAAATCGAGGAGGACGAGTTGTTCCAGCAAGCGCAAAACTATATGGCCAGCTCCTCACCCTTCCTCAACCCGAATTTCAGCCGGCAAGACCTAGTACGTGCCCTCGGTACCAACGAGAAGTATCTCTCCACCTCCATCAAGGACAAGCTGAACATCACGCTCAAGGAATACATCGACCGCTACCGGGTGAACCACGCCCGTACCGAGCTGTTGATGCCGGGCGACAGCCGGAGCATGGAAGAGATCGCTGTCGGCGCGGGCTTCACCAGCTCCCGCACCTTCTCGCGTATCTTCCAGAAAATACTGGGAGTCACCCCCGCCCAATACCGGCGGCAGGCGCAACAATGAGCATTTTTCCGAGATCTGTCCTCTTTTTTCCCGGATTTGTCCTCTCATTCTTACCCCGAACCCCGTTCTTTGCTGGCAGTAATCACTTAATAAAGGAATACCATGGCAGAACAAATCATTCTCAACACAGACTTGTACGATAACCTGCTCACCGAGCGCAAGGGCGACTACACCGCCAAGCCGCGCATCACCGGGACATTGTATAACACGGACATCGCCGCCCGCATCGTGGCCGCACGTACCGAGTACCAACACGGCACGATCCTCAACATCCTCGACATGGCCGACAGCCATAAGGTGCAGGCCATCGCCGAGGGCAAGAGCGTGGTGGACGGCGTGGGCCAATACCTCGTCAACGTGCAGGGGGCCTTCGAGGGCGAGAAGGCGCAGTTCGAACCCGGGAAGCACGCCCTCGGCATCACCTACACCATGGGCAAGCTCTTGCGCGAGACCCTCAAGCTGGTGAAGGTGGTGGTGAACGGCGTGGCGGCCGTAGGTCCGGTGATCAATACCGTGACCGACTCCACCTCCAAGGCCATCAACGGGCAGCTCAGCTCCGGCGGAGCCCTCGTGCTGGGTGGCGTGAACCTGAAGATACAGGGTGATGATCCCTCCATCGGTGTCTACCTCACCCCCACCACCGAAGGGGCCGCACCGATGAAGGCACCCGTGGTGATCGCCAACTCGCCCTCGCAGGTGATCGTGCAGATGCCGACGCTAGCCGACGGGCAGTACACCGTGAGCCTCACCACGCAATACAGCGGAAGCCGTAACGTAAAAGAGCCCCGCACCTACACCTTCCCCATCATCCTTATCGTAGGAGAAGGCGGTGGGGGCGACAGCGAGAGTCCGGACGAGATCTGAGGACAGCGAGAGTCCGGACGAGATCTGAGGACAACGTTGTCCGGCATGTCCGGACAACGGCTGCCAAGCATCGAGGACAACGGCTGCCAAGCCTGCCGGACAGGGGCTACCGGACCTGCCGGAAAAAACAACCGATTTATAAACCCTATTATACACATAGAACATGAGAACATCATTACATGACATCCACCTACCGGCAAGGCGAATATTCGCCTTGCTGATCAGTGTCGCGACACTGATCGCCACCCTCCCGACAGCGGCCCGCACGCAAGCGGAACCTCCCGGGGCACTCGACCTTGCCACCCTGCCGGGCACCCTGAACAATAACTGGTACATCAACCTCGCGTACCTAAACGGCACGTGGGTGTACAAAGTAGGGGCATCCGACACGCAGGCCCCGACCACCGGCACCCCCTTCAACGGTACCATCACCGGCACGATGCCCGAGGCAGGCCGGCAGTTCGTCATACACCCCTCCACCGATCCCGACAGCGGCAACCCACCGGCGCTGACGCTGAAAGACGCCGTCATAACCTCAAGTGCCAACCAGCTCTTCTATATCAAGGCCGGCGCGGAACCGACCCTCCGGATCGAGGGGGAGAACCGGATCGAGATCATGAGCGACCTCATCTATAACTTAGGCACGCTCACCCTGACCGTAGCCGATGCGCAGGAGATAAGCCAAGGTATCCTAAACGGATCTCCCACGGGCACGGGTACGCTCACGGTCTATGCCCAAGCGCCGCTCAGCATCGGCGCCATCTTCAACTTCCAGAATGCCCGGATGCATCTGGACGGAGAGATACATGTCATCAGTAAAGCACAGGGTGCCTCAGCCTTTAAAAACGACAATACCTCGCCGGACGCGATCACGTTCGGGGATAACGCACGGATCCACCTGCAAGCGAACGCGCTCTGCACCTATGTAAGCGGCTTTATCGAACTGGATTTCGATACCGCCCCGGCCGATGGCCGGACGTTGTCCGTCACCCCGGCAGGCGACGACGAGCCGGCGGCCACCTTCGCAACCGACGGGACCTGCACGAATTACGCCTTCCTCGCCGCGGTCGATACGCGGTATACCGCCTCTCTCGACGGCGAGCGGCTATATGCCGGCAGTCGTCACCTTTATGGGTCTTCCACCAAAGACGGAGACTACCCCTTCTTCCGGACAGACGGGGCACACTGCCGATACCTAGGTGCCACCACCGCCCGCCCCACCCCGCAGCCGCTCAATCTTTCCAAGGACTACAGCTCCGGCAGCACCCGCACCGGCATCGACCTCTTCTTCGACCCCGCGGACGGATGGTACTGCGACGAGAAGATGTTCGACGGGACGGTGACGACGGCAAGCGGCAGCTCATCCTACATCACCATCCCCGCCACCATCCATGCCGAGGGCGAGGCTACGCTTACGTTGGACAAGGTAAATCTCATGCCCCCGACGGGCACGGCCCTCACGGTAGCGAGCGGGACGGTGACGCTCCAAAACAACACCCGCAGCGCCCTCCTGTCCGGAACCCATGCGCTCCGGGTAGAGACGGGAGCCACCTGCCTCATCCCGCCGCCCGCCGACCCGGAGTACGCCTTGGCGCTGACAGCCACCGAGCAGGCCATCCACCCCGAAGGCGGCGGAACCGTGAAGGGCCTTGTCCAATTCACATGGCCGGAATCTCCGTCTGGCTACATCTACCTCGAACCGGCGGAGAATCCGTATGGTCGGGGCTTCGATCTTGCAGGCAAGAAGAGCATAGCCACGAACTACCCGCTCTCCTTCTACCTAGAGAATCAGTCGACGAGTTTGAAACAGGAAGGCTACCGCTCCGACGACCCGGAGCAAACCTACCTCAGCACCTTCCCCGCCGCCCATCCCGACGGGCTGACAAGCTACACGGGATTGCGCGAAATCACGCCCGTCTGGATCGTGATCGACAAGGAGACGGCCTTCGACGCGAGCATGCTGAGCCAATGGCTGCGCGTCACCGAGAAGGGTGTCCTTACGGTAGGGAAGATAGGAGAAGATGGAATATCTCCACATGTGAATGGTCTCGAGCTGCTGGACGGCGGGCAGATCCGGTTCGCCGATGACGGCGTGGGGACACTCATAGCGGCCCGCTTCACCCACCTCTTCCCCAACCGCAACCAATGGCGGGCTACCACGCTAGCGTCCGATTTTGCCGACAAATTAGCCGGCGACGCGGGAACCCCCTGCTACGTGCGTACCGGATATCCCGACGCCACCGACCAGACTTGGCAGCCGGCGGATCCCGACAACCTGCATATGCTCAGCGTGGGTGACCCCGTGCTGATCGCCGGCGAAGGCCCGGAGACAGACACGCTGCGCCTCAATTACGACGGGATCTACCTCTACAAGGACAGCCCCGACTTCCCCATCGAGCCCACCAGCCCCGCCGAGCCGCTCAACACGGGCGTGTTCCTCTTCAAGGGCAATCGGGCCTCGTACAATGTGGAGATGCGAAACATATACGTCCTCAGCGACGACGGTAGCCGCTTCGAGCTGAAGGACCGGGTTACCCTGCGTCCCTTCGAGAGCTATGTCGTGGCCAACGCCGCCACCCAAGCCCTGCTGAAGAGCCTCCGCCTGGACGGTATCGCCACGGGTACGGAGCTGGCCGAGACCCCGGCGGACAACAGCTTCCGCGCCTGGACCGCCGACGGACGTTTGTACCTCAGCGCCGACCATGCCGAGAAAGTTGTCGTATACCACGTCAGCGGGACCTTGAAGTACTACCTACCGCTCTTGCGCGGCGAGACGACGATCGCCCTTCCTTCCGGCATCTATCTCGTCCGCCAAGGTGGTACAACGATCAAGGTCAGGTTGTAGAGTATCCCTTCCCCTCTCGAGAGGGGGCAGGGGGTGTGTAAATCGCAAGCAAGCGAACCCCGGCGGATCCGCAAGATTAAGATAACACACCCCCTACCCCCTCTCAAAGAGGGGAAAAGATACCTACCGCTATCCATTAATATATACATTATATAATATACGCATTATAAATACATACAGACATGAATACATTCAGATATATCCTATCCCTGCTCTGCGCCATGCTAGCCCTGTCGCAGACCTCGCTAGCGCAAGACACGAAGGCGGTGCCTTCCGACCCAGTCTTCCCATACCTCCTCACCATCCGGCAACCCGCCGAGGGTGCGATGCTGGACGTAATGATCATGAATACCAGCGGCACGTTCACCGCCGTATCCTCCGGCCAGACCGTCTACAACGGGACCAAGGTAGACCTCTTCTTCGCCCCGCGGAAAGGCTACCAACTGACGGAAGGCTCCATCACCTACAACGGCAACGCTACGACCGCAGAGACCCTGGCACCGAACGACAAGGGCTACACCGCACAGCGTAGCTTCATGATGCCCGCCCAGCCGACGACGGTTACCGCCGAGACCGAGCTTATCCGCTACACGATCACCTACGACCCGAATGGCGGCACCCTCCCGCAGGGCAGCCCCACCCAATATACCGTAGTATCGGACGAGTTCACCCTCCCCACGCCGACACACGCCAGTACCTACGTCTCGTTCGAGGGCTGGAAAGACGCCGGCGGGAATACGGTAACGACCGTGGCGAAAGGCTCCACCGGCGATCTCTCCCTCACCGCCCAATGGAAAGAGAGCGAGCTGGTAGAGGCGGTAGGACGGCCGGCCGAGACCCGGATCGTCACCACCATCATGACCGCCGATGAGATACTGGCCGGTCTTGCCGCTACATGGCCCAAGCTCACCTTCACCACCGACAGGGGTGCCGCGATAGAGAGCCCGATCTCGTGGAAACTGAAAGACGGCGTAACCCTCGACCTCACGCCCGGCAAGAAGAACCCCTTCATCTGGACAGCCACACCGCTGCCCGACGGCTTGAAAGACAATGGGTACGTGATGTCCGGTACCACGCAGGTCTACCTCGAAGCTCCCCCTATCACACCGGAAGACAACGGCGAGATCACGATAATGGCCGAGAACACGTTCCAGCAAGACGGTGGTACCGACAACTACTTCAACGGAGAGATCAACGGAGAGGAGGGCAAGACCATAAACAAACTCACCCTCACCCCTCCCGCCGATACCGATATGACAATAAAGCTCAACGGGATAACCTCCGCGACCACCCTCATCAACGGGACCGGGACTGGGAAGACCAACCTCACCTTGAGCGGCACGAACAGCTTGGGCGCAGTCACGATCGAGTCCGGCAACGAATTGACGCTCACCCCCGGCGAGAATGTCGGCGACCTTGTCAACACCGCAGTCACCAACAAGGGCCATTTCACGGATCTTACCGCACGAGTGCCCACCGTGACACTCCCCGGCAACATCACCCTCGAACGGGTAGACCCGGCGGCAAGCACCCCGATACCATCCACTGACGGCTATGCGGAGCTTGAGACCGGCATAACCGCCCCCGAAAGCACCCCTATGAATTTGACGTATCAATGGGAGATTTTCAACGCGCAGGCCGGCACATGGTCTGCCGCCCCGGACGACTCGCAGCTGCGCAACGCCTCGAATAACTACAGGACGAGAACCGTAGGCCAGTATCGTTGCCTAGTTACCGCCACCGTAACCGGAGACGGCGGCACGACCACGAGCACGACGTTCGCCACGGCCCCGGCTGCCGTAACGCCTTACGTTCCTCCCGTAACGCCCCCCACGCCACAGCCCACAACCTATACCGTAACCCTCCCCGCCTTGGCAGGAGCCTCCACCACCCCGGTAGCCGGAGCGCATACGGTTACCGAAGGCGACGGTTTCTCCTTCACCCTCACCTTGGACGCAGACTACGACCAGTCCGTCCCTGTAGTGACCGTGAACGGTAACGTCCTCACCTCCGACGCAAACGGCAAGTACACGATCGCCGATATCTCCGCCAACCTGACCGTAGCGATCACCGGTATCGTGAGAAATACCACGACCGGTATCGAGCAAGTGGAAAACGCTACCTTGATCCGTGCCGAGAGCGGTGCCTTGCTGATCCGTACGCCGGTCTCCGTGACAGCGCAGGTGATCGCCCTCACCGGAAACGTAGTCCGCACGGTACGGCTTCCCGCCGGAGACAGCCGTGTAGATAGCTTGGCTAGCGGTATCTATATCGTCCGCCTATCCAATAAGATAACGAAGAAAGTGATGATTCGATAGACAAGGTTTCACGAATGAGAGCGGCGATGACAGCCGCTCTCACAAAAAGAGGTTGTTTGAATGCCCATTGTCAGGTTCTTATAATCGCAGTTATAAGCATCTTACGATGGGCATTCTAGCAACCTTACGATGGGCATCGTAATCAGGATAGGATAAAAGAGGTCGTTTTTAGTGCCTTTTCAGCTTCGCATAAAGGAGATAATTATTATCATTCTCTGTGAGACCGGCCTGTACCTCAGTAAGACGTTTACGCATTTGTTCCGTGAGATGGTTAGAATGGAGTGCTTTCTCTATCCTCTCCGACAAGACACTTGGCTCCAGACAAGTCATATAATAACCATAGTTCAGTCCCAACGGCATCTCTAATCGCTCTCCATCCAGAAAATCATTCTCTATACCGAAGTAAGCACCACGCAGGGTCTGTTTATCTACGATATAATAGGTCGGTAAATCGCCGGCTATACGCCGCTGGATATTCCCGTCATCATCAGTCTTGGACTGAATCCATTGCCCGGTAGCCTCGCCCACATAATGATCCGGAAACTCGCCATACATATGTGGCTTCAAGGCCTCTCCCTTGAAATGGGCAGTAAAGCGAGGGATCAACTCTCTCTTCTCCAAGTTCACTTCATAAAGGGAATCCAATTGAGCCTTCGGAATCCAGAAGCTAAAATCAATACGTTCCGTGTTCTGCTGGGAGTTGACTGTCACCCCCCGGAAATCAAAGTCCAGCCGATCGGTCGGAAACTCATGGATCAAGTTTCCTTTCAAATCCTGCATCCATACACAAGAAGCAAACTTATTAGGTTGAGGGGAACCCAATATAACCACCGTATCCCCCCGCAAAGCGAATTGAGCGACAATCCCCTCATGCACCAGAGGTACGGGTGGACAGACATTCCCCTTAAAATCATACACCAGCAACTCCTTTCCGAAGAAAGGCAACATATAAATCCGTTGCGTAGATTCATCTATTTTAGCGGCATATATAAATCTATATTCTCCGGGACCTTGCCCGATATTTCCCACATCCGCAATATACTTACCTTCCCGGTCGAATAACTTAAAAGGTATATTATTCACCATCCCCGTCATGATATGATGATCCGAGACATAGGCATAAGGCGCTCCGGTCAACGCCTCATCCCGATCATCCAATTTGATGATCTCAAGTTCCTCGGTAAAATAGCTAAGAGGGAAAATCACCGTATCTTTCAACAGGGCGGGATCTAACTCTATCATTTCTTCTCCATCGATCATCACACGTGTCGCTACTACCGGAGCATCCTTCAAGTAGTTTACCTGCTCAGTCCTATCACCGCAAGCTGTCAGAACCGCAAGCGCAACCGCAATTGTCCATGTTTGAAATTCATTCTTCATCGCCGTATTAATTTAAAGTTCGTCACCATCGTTATTGATAGCGCAATATACAAATATTAAATTAATTACGACACAGCCGTACAATCTTTCCTATTTTCGTATCCCTATTTCTTCCCCCAAGTATTCCAACAACCCGGCGCAAGCGTCTTCCAATAGATCCAAGACCAGCTCGAAGCCCTCGGCACCGCTATAATAAGGATCCGGGACGTGATCGTACAACTTATTCCGGGAGAACTCAGTCATCCGATGTATCTTTGCGACGGATTCCAGATCGGGAGCCATCCGTTTCAAGTCCGTTATATTTTGGTCGTCCATGCCGATAATCAAATCGAAGTCATGGAAGTCCCACTGACGTACCGGACGGGAGATCGAATCCAACACATATCCCCTACGGGCCGCATGCGCCCGCATCCGTGAATCCGCCCGGTCTCCTTCATGATACCCGGTGATCCCGGCGGAATCGATCTCAATCCGATCTCCCAATCCCGCATCCTTCACCAACCTCTTCATTACTGCCTCCGCCGATGGAGAGCGACATATATTCCCCAAGCACACAAACAATAACCGTACCTTCTCCTCCTTCATCACTAAGCTCCTTTCCATTAATTTTCAATTTTCAATTCTCCATTTTCAATTCTCAAGCCGGGTCCACATCATAATGAACCAGCAACTGCTTAAACGGTACATATCCTTGCATCTCAGTATGAATACCCTCCAATATCTCACGAAGCGGAGCGATCCCGGCGGATATCTCGATCTTCAAGACGATCTTCTTGATATGAAGCGTCTGTACCCGGGTGATAGGCGGCGTAACCGGTCCCAACACCCGCTCACCTAAACGAGCACGAAGTTTCTCGGCGTATAAAGCAGACATTTCCTGCAAAGCCTCCTCATTCCGACTCCGAAGGATCAAGACGATCAAACGGTAGTAAGGCGGGTAACGGAACATACTACGCTCGCTCAATTGCAAGCTCACCATTTCCTTATAAGCAAAATGCTGCACCATACGGATCAAAGGATGCTCCGGCTGAGTAGTCTGCAAGATCACCGTACCCCGCTTATCCCGTCGTCCGGCACGTCCGCTAACCTGTACCATCAATTGATAAGCCCGCTCGTGCGCCCGGAAGTCAGGGAAATTCATCAGGCTATCGGCACTCAGGATTCCGACCACACTGACATTCCCGAAATCCAATCCCTTCGACAACATCTGGGTACCAATCAAGATTTGTGTCTTCCCCTTCTCGAAATCCGAGATGATCCGCTCGTAAGCCGTGCGGGTACGGGCCGTATCGAAATCCAGCCGCTCCACCTTCGCCGCTGGGAATTGCCCAGCGATCTCCTCCTCTACCTTCTCCG
>OHKB01000328.1_pt1 | contig 33612 bp, 28 predicted proteins | sample 1568741 | NCBI WGS metagenome assembly OHKB01 (sample SAMEA3879575, study PRJEB24766) | human gut metagenome | biome: human-associated habitat; feature: feces | place: USA | collected 1985/1987
GGCCAGAGGCAGGGAGGGGTGTTTCGACTCCCCTCCCCCCCCCAAAAAAACATTGCCAAGCCATACAAGATGGTGTAAAATAATATTGTAGGTACGTTTTACTCTTGGCAATATTTTTGGATTTAGGGCGGAAAGCAGATCGGAAGGTACGCGCGACCCTCTGCTTTTTGCACCCGGTGCCCGCACATTGACACCTGATCAACAGGACGGTGTGGGGAAAAAAACTGCTGCTGTTGCAGAAGAACTTGTTTTTTCAAACTCTATGCTGACAAGCTGGAAAAACGGCGCTTTACCCAGAATGTCCAGCCGCAAAAAAATTGCGGACTACTTTGGCATTACCGTTGAAGAGCTTATGGGCACAAAAAAAGAGCCCGCCGGGATGGGCGAGTTCGACAAACAGATGCAGGAAATTGTGGAGTTGCTTAACAGCGCAACGCGGTGGAAACGCTGCTGCGCTCCCGGGCAAAGCCGGAGTGAATCAGCCGACAAACGGCAGATCTGTTTTGGCAGGGGCTTCGGTCAGGATGGCCAGAACCTCGGGGACCAGATCAGGGTACTGCCGCAGGATAGCAAGGATCTCTTCATTTGTCATCATGCCAAAACACTCTTTTTTGTTGTATCTATAATTTTATGTTACAACAGCTATAAGCCGACGTCAAGAGAAAAGAGGAAAATCAAATGAAAATTTTGGAAAAATGCAAAGTTATTGCGGCAGGCACAATTGTGGCAGCACTGATGGCAGGCACTGCGTTACCCGCGCTGGCCGCCAGCCCAGCCGGGGACGTTCCTTTTGCGGTGCTCGCGCAGCAGAATAGTGCTGTGACCCCGGACCAGGTAGAAGCGCTGATCAGCCAGATCGGCACTGTCACGCGCAGCAGACGCGCGGCAATCGTGGCCGCTTTGGATGCCTATAACCAGTTGGATGATGCAGGAAAAGCTGCTGTCACCAATTTTGGTGTGCTGGCAGAAGCACAGCAGATTCTTGGTATTCAGGATGCACTTGCAAAGTGCAATGTCAACTACGATGCAGTAGAAGACTGCTGGGCGATTACAACCCCGCATGATGACAGCATCGATAAGCGCAAGACGTGTGGCATTGGCCCCAACCTTTATATCTGGGACAAGGGGAACACTATTGTTTTCTGGGAAGATTTTACTTACATGGGCTCTTCCGAGCTGGATATCGATGACATCATTCTGCGCGGTGGAGATTATAAGTACACTTACATTTGCGATTATGATAACTCCGATTATGGATACGACAAAGAGCTTGGTAAATGGTTTGCATGGGCCACCTTTGAAATGGAAGACAGTGAAGTCGAATGGTTGCGAAACCTTTTGAGTGCCGATACCGTTATCATGCGTTTCGAGGGAACGGATTATAGCAAGTTTGATTACACATGGACGGTGCAGGACCGGCAGGCAATCACCGATATTATTGACCTCTATAATCTTCTGAAAGCAGTTACACCGGAAGTGCGTGAAAAAGCACTGCGTAACTAATACGTTCGGCCTAGGGAATAGAAGCTTGGAAGATTTTTATGCGATTAAAGAAAAAGCATATTGCGGCAATTGCATTGAGCGTGGCTATTTGCGTAGGTGCTACCGGTTGTAAATCGGAAGAAGTCAAGAACACGGACCATGGATGCTCTTCCGAACGCGATACAATGTGCTTTTCAGACAGTTTCGCCTTCTGACTGCTCAGGCTGGTTCCATTCCTGCGGCTATTCGCCTTATTTTTGAAAATTGCTATAAACGCATTTTTTTGTGCTTCTCCCATTTACGGCTCCGCCGAAGATTTCACGTTGTCGCTGAACTTCACGCCCTGAGAAAACGTAACACCAGCTGCGAAGCAGCAAGTCGGAGAAACGAGAAAAAAGCTTTTAGCGAAGCGGCCAGCTTTTTTCCGTTTCGACATCTCCTCCGGGATTATCAAGGGCGAGTAGCCCTTGATTCGTGCCTCCCGCGCCTCGAAAGTAGCGGGTGCTTTTCTGGTTCTCTTTTGGCACGCAAAAGAGAACTTAGCCCCACCGCAAGAGCGATTTAATCCGCGCCACCAGCGCGTGCAGCCGTTCATAAAAAATCAACTCCACATAGCAAAAAAAGCTCCCCAGCGGGGAGCTTTTTGCTCTATCATCTTCTGCGGGAGCGATTCCTCCGCCGCAGGTTCAGCGAGCCGCCGCCGGCCACCATCGTGAGGAAGCCCAGCACGATGAGGACGCCTACCAGCGCAGCCATGAGCAGAAGGGTCGTTTTGGCGTCGGTGCGAAAGTCAGACACATACTCCTTGTGGGTGACAAGGTCCACCGTCCCCATCTCATAACCGTCGAGATAGACGGTGGCCGTGCCCAGTACAGCGCCCTCCTTGATGGTGGCGGCAGCGCTCTCCGGCAGGGAGAAGTCGAACGTCACCTCGTCGTCGGCGTGGCCGTAGCCGCTGAGGTCATTGGCGGCATACAGCTCCACAGTCTCTTCGGCACGGCACTTGGTCAGCGGGAGGGTGGTCAGCACCGTCTCCGTATCCACCAAGGGCCGGTCGGCGAAGCTAGAAAAGGCCCAGTCCAAAAGTTCAGAGCACTCCCGATAGATGTTGTTCAGGTCGCTGCCCAGCACCACGAGGCCATAGGTGTGGCCATCCTGCTGGGCGAAGGTGACGAAGCACCGCCCCGCGAGGGTGGTGAAACCGGTCTTCATGCCCCGGATATAGTCGCGGTAGTAGGCGTACTCCGGGTCCAGCATGAGGTTGGTGGACTTGATGGTGCGCTCGTTCTGGTGGAGGTTCGTTGCGGGCAGGGTATAGGTGAGGGTGTTGGCGGCCTGCATATAGGTCTCGTCGGCGTAGCAGGCGGCGGCAATTTTGGCAAGGTCTTCGGCTGTAGAGACGTTGCCGTAGTCGTACAGGCCGTGGACGCAGGTGAAGGTGGTGTCCTCACAGCCCAGCTCCTTGGCGCGGGCATTCATCCGGGCCACAAAGGCCGTCAGGTCACCGCCCGAGACATCGCTGGCGATGACGCTGGCCGCGTCGTTGGCGCTGGCCACCAGCAGGCCGTACAGCAGGTCGATGCGGCGCACCGTCTCGCCGATGCGGAGGTTCATGGTGGAGCCGTTGGCATTCTGGATGTCCTTGAACTCCTGCGTCAAAGAAGCGGGAATGGTGATCTCGGCGTTCATATCCTTGCCGCTCTCAAGGAAGAGCAGGGCCGTCATCATCTTGGTCAGGCTGGCAATGTACCGCTGCTGGTCGGAATTCTGGCGAAGGATGGGCTTGCCGGTGTCCAGATTGAAGAGGTACACCGACTCGGTATCGCTGGCCGTCTGGATGGGCATCTGGTAGACGGCGAAGCCGGGCAGGGCGGTGCAAGCCACCAGCACCAGCGTGAGCAGCAGCGCCGCGGCCCGGGGCAGGAAATTCGATCGATTCATAGGCTTTGTCCTCCTTGACATTCAAACGTCAGCCAAATAGTTTGTGCCAGAATCCGCCCCGCTCCTGTTTCTCCGGCTCGGCCTCCACCGGGGCAGGGTGCAGCTCGGGGCTGGTAAAGGCCCAGTCAAACAGCTCTGCCGCCTCCCGGAAGATGTTCTGGGAGTTCGAGCCGAGGATGACCAGCCCGTAGGTGTGGCCGTCCTGCTGGGCGAAGGTGACGAAGCACCGCCCGGCCTGCGTGGTAAAACCGGTCTTCATGCCGTGGGCATAGCTGCGGTAGTAGCCGCTGGCGGGCTGCAGGAGCTTGTTGGTCGTCGTGACCGTCCGGGCCGGATGCAGCTCCGTGGCGGGCAGCAGGTAGGACGCCGTATCCGCGATCCGGCGGTAGGTGGAGTTTGCGTAGCAGGCCAGCGCGATCTTGGCCATGTCCCGGGCTGTGGAGTAGTTTCCGCCGTCGTAGAGGCCGTGCGGGCAGGTGAAGTGGGTCGCCGTGCAGCCCAGCTGGCTTGCCCGGACGTTCATCTGCGCTGCAAACGCAGCGAGACTGCCGGAGGTATCATTGGCCAGCACGCTGGCCGCATCGTTGGCGCTGGGCAGGAGCATAGCGTACATCATGTCGATGCGGCGCACCGTCTCGCCCGCCTGCAGGCCAATGGTGTGGCCCCGGTTGGCCCGGATGGACTGTAACTCCGGCGTGAGGCTGTCCGGGATGGTGATGCTGGCGTTGAGGTCAGTACCGCTTTCCAGCACCAGCAAAGCCGTCATCATCTTGGTCAGGCTGGCGACGCAGCGGGGAAGGTCGGGATTCTGCTCCACGAGGGTCTCCCCGGTGTCGGCGTCGAAGAGGTAGATGGATTCCTGCGGATAGGCGGCCTGAATTGGCATGGCGTAAACCGCGAAGCCCGACAGCGCCGCCGTGGTGAGGAACACGGCAGTCAGGGCCAGCGCCGCCAGCTGCCGCATCGGGGACGTAAACTTCATAAAGCGAAACTCCTTCGGAAGCCCCGGGCTTCCATAATCCGATATAAAATGCTATTATAAAGAATACCATAAATGAAGCAAAAGAGAAAGGTGGTTTTTCAACAATGATCCTATCCTTTGGTGGAAAAACGCCCCGGGATGAGGGCGCAGTCTTCGTGGCCGCGAATGCGACGGTGCTGGGCGATGTGACGCTGGGCAAGGGCACGAATATCTGGTACGGGGCTGTGCTGCGGGGCGACGAGGGCACGCTGGTGCTGGGCGAAAACTGCAACGTACAGGACAACGCTGTCCTCCACTGCGACCCGGGCGGACAAGTCCTTCTGGGCAAGAACGTCACGGTGGGCCACTGCGCCCTTGCCCACGGCTGCACAGTGGGGGAAAACAGCCTCATCGGGATGCACGCCACTCTGCTCAACCACTCTGTCGTGGGCAAAAACTGCATCATCGGGGCGGGAGCGCTGGTGCCGGAGGGGATGGTCATTCCCGACAACTCGGTGGCCGTGGGCGTGCCCGCCCGGGTCATCAAGACCATCCGGGACGACCAGCTGGCCCACAACATCGAAAACGCCGAGGCCTATGTGGAGATGGGGCGGCAGCACGCGGCCCTTGTCTCCGATGCTGAAAATTGAGCACCCGTCTCCCAAAAATTTCACAGGCCGATTAACAAATCTTTCACAAGAAAGACATGATTTTGGCCCACAGTTCGGGTATACTATAGCTCACAAGGGTGCGGGGCCGCAACCGCCCCCTTGCACATGATTCCTCCTCACACCAAAGCAATACCCCAAACGACAAGTCCCCTTTCCGCGTCGCCGCAAGCGCGGGAAGGGGTCTTGTTGCGTCTTGGGGGCCGGAACGCAGAACGCCCCCGCTCAGGGTCTTGAGCGGGGGCGTTCTGTATCGTTACATCATATTGCGGAAGACGACCTGTGCGATCTGGAAATAGAGGATCAGGCTGCAGGCGTCCACGATGGTGGTGATGAAGGGGGTCGCCATGATGGCCGGGTCGGCGCCCAGCTTCTTGGCGGCCAGCGGCAGCATACCGCCCACCAGCTTTGCGAGGATGACGCTGAAGAACAGCGACACGCTGACCACCACCGCATAGCCGATGACGTTCTGATACTGCCCGGCGTAGAGGTAGGTGTACATCAGGTAGATGCGCAGGCCGTTGACAAGGCCCAGCACTGCGCCGACGATGGCGGAGACCCGCAGCTCCTTGCCCAGAACGCGGAGAAAATCGCTGGGTTCCACCTCGCCCAGCGCGAGGCCGCGCACCATGAGGGTGCTGATCTGGTTGCCACAGTTGCCGGCGGTGTCCATCAGCATGGGCATGAAGGAGACCAGCAGGGGCAGGCTGACGAAAGCCTCCTCGTAGTGGGTCGTGACCATGCCGGTGAAGGTGGCAGAGAGCATCAGGATGAGCAGCCATGGGATACGCTGCTTGGCGTGGGTCCAGACGCTGGTGCCGAAGTAGGTGGTGGCATCGTCGTCGGGCAGGATCGCCGCCATCTTCTGCATATCTTCGGTGCTCTCGTCGGTCAGGACGTCGATAGCATCGTCGATGGTGATGATACCGACGAACATCCCCTCGTTGTCCAGAACAGGCATGGCGGTGAAGTCGTAGCGCTGCATCTCACGGGCCACGAACTCCTGATCGTCCGTGACCTTCACGGCGACGACATTGTCGTCCATGATGTCCGTGATGGGGGTGGACGGGTCCGCCAGCAGCAGGCTGCGGGCCGACACGACGCCCTTCAGGCGGTTGCGCTCCACCACATAGCAGGTGTAGACGGTCTCGGCGTTCTCACCCTGTCTGCGGATGGCTGCAAAGGCATCGCTGACGGTCATCTCCTCCCGCAGACGGACGTATTCGGGGGTCATCAGGCTGCCAGCAGAGCTTTCGGGATAGTTCAGCAGCTTGTTCAGGCTCTCACGGGTCTGGCGGGACGACTTTTCCAAGACCCGCTTGACCACACCGGCGGGCATATCCTCCAGCAGGTCGGCGGCGTCGTCAAGGCTCATCTCCTCGATGGCGCTTACCAGCTCGACATCCGAAAACGCATTCACGAGGTCGTCGCGGGCCTCGTCGGACATATAGGCGAACGCCTCGGTCGCAACGTCCTTTTTCAGCAGACGGAACACCACGAGGCGGTTGTTCTCGTCCAGCTCTTCCAGCAGCTCGGCCAAATCGGCGGGCTGCTCTTCCTCGGTCACTTCGCGCAGCTTGACGTACTGCTTCTTGATGAGCAGCTTGAGCAGACGGCTTTTGGTGAGCATCTCAGGGTTGGCCTTGACCTCTTCGTCGTTGGCCTCCTCTTTTTCGGCCTCACGGACGTCCTGCCTGAGGTCTTCGGTGGCCTGCTCGTTCAGGTCTTCGGCCAATTTCTGGCGCACCTCGGCGGGAATATCGGCAGGCAGCTCCTGCACCGGGAGAGCTTCGTCCACTTCGCGCTCGGGGTTGTTCTTTTTTTCTTCCATTCGTGTTCCTCCTCTTTCCTGTCTCAGGAGGACACAGCCGCATCAACGCAAAAGCGCCGCTCCTGCACCGCAGCCTCAGGGCCGCACACGCCCCGTCTGCACGCGCAGAGCTGCGCCCCTTTTGTACGGCAGCCGGACAGCAGACACCCCGCTGTTCAGCGTACAAAAAAGGCGAACGCAGCACCTTTCGCGGTCGTTCCGGCCGCATCATTCCATCGTCTTCGACTATGATCCGGGTCCATTGTCCTGCGTTCACCTCCACAAGTTCAAAATACTAAGTTTCTTAGCCTTACAGGCTTATTATATCTCCTTAAAAATGCCCGGTCAACCCTGTAAGCGTTCCATTTCCGGAATATTGCCGTACAAAAACACACAGCGCCCTCCCCGGTGCTTGCGGCTTCACCGGAAAGGGCGCTGTGTTCGGATATTGCTTTGGTGTGAGGAGGAATCATGTACAAGGAATCGGTTGCGGCCCCGAATCCTCATGGCTGTAGTATAACAGCTTTTCGGCTGGATTTCATGAAAAACCTATGAAGAAAGTGTAAAAATCGAAAGGCATAAAAAATACGCCCCGGACACTGTTTCCAGTGAGCGGGGCGCTAAAAACGGATCTCGTTTTTGGCTGCGGCAAGATCCCTGCAAAGCAGGTCTTATGCAGCAGGCGGAGCAAGGTATCTGCGAGCAGACCTTATGCTCCTGACACACGCGAAGTATGCTTTCAAGGACCCTCGCGGGCGCTTTGGTATTTCAGACTCTGCCCGCCCCGACGCGTCCGGGAGCAGGCAGAGAGTCGAAATCAGTTTGGGGCACAAAGCTTTGGTCTTTGCGTAGGCGTAAGCCGCGTCTTTGCTCTGGCCGGGGCCACAGTTTCGTACTGCTGCGTTGCGCAGTAATCGCCAGCACGGAGCAGCCGCCCTTTCGGGACTAAGGTGCCGCTGCGGCAGGTTCCGGCCAGAGGGAAAAGAACTTTGGTTTACTTGTACAGCTCGACCAGACGGCTCAGGTGCTCGTAACGGTCGTTTGCGACCTGCTCGTTGCGAGCGAAGAGCTGCTTTGCACGCTCCGGGAAGGCGCGGGTCAGGCGGCTGTAACGGGTCTCGTTTGCCAGCAGGGCCTGATACTTCTCGCCATCCACAGCCTTGGAGGTCAGGGTGAAGGGGTTCTTGCCCTGAGCCTTGTTGGCCGGATTGAAGGTGAACAGGTTCCAGTAACCAGCCTCAACTGCCTTCTTCATCTCGTTCTGGCAGTTGGTCATGCCGCCCTTAACACCGTGCAGCTCGCAGGGAGCGTAGCCGATGATCAGAGAGGGGCCGGGGTAAGCCTCAGCCTCAGCGATCGCCTTGACAGCCTGGTTCATGTTGGCGCCCAGAGCGATCTGAGCGACATAGATGTAGCCGTAGGTCATAGCGATCTCGGACAGGCTCTTCTTGCTGATCTCCTTACCAGCAGCAGCGAACTGGCAGACCTCACCAATGTTGGAAGCCTTGGAAGCCTGTCCGCCGGTGTTGGAGTACATCTCAGTATCGAAGACCATGACGTTGACATCCTCGCCGGAGGCCAGAACGTGATCCAGACCGCCGAAGCCGATGTCGTATGCCCAGCCGTCACCACCGAAGATCCAGACGGACTTCTTGGCGATGAACTCCTTGCTCTTCAGGATCTCAGCGGACTCGGTGCAGCCAGCGGCAGCAGCCTTCTCCAGCTCAGCGATCAGAGCCTTAGCGGGGGCATCGTTTGCCTTGGTGTTGTTCTTGGTTGCCATGAACTCGTCAAAGGCAGCCTTCAGCTCAGCAGAAGCCTTGTCAGAACCAGCGACCTCAGCGATGCGCTTGATCAGGTTCTCACGGACGGTCTTCTGGCCCAGATACAGGCCCAGACCGTGCTCTGCGTTATCCTCGAACAGGGAGTTGCACCATGCAGGACCGTGGCCGCTGTCCTTGTTGACAGTGTACGGAGAGATGGAAGCAGTACCGCCCCAGATAGAGGAGCAGCCGGTGGCGTTGGAGATGTACATCTTCTCGCCGAACAGCTGGGTGATCAGACGTGCGTAAGAGGTCTCAGCACAGCCTGCGCAGGAGCCAGAGAACTCCAGCAGCGGCTGGTTGAACTGAGAGCCGATGACGGTGTCGTCTGCGAACTTAGAGGGCTTCTTGGAGATGTTGGCGACGCAGTAGTCGAAGACTGCCTGCTGGTCGGCCTGAGACTCCTGAGGAACCATCTGGATGGCCTTGGTGGGGCAGACGGTGACACACTCGCCGCAGCCCATGCAGTCCAGAGGAGACACAGCCATGACAAACTTGTACTCGTTTGCGGGCTTGTTGTCGCGGCTCTTGGTCTGTGCGGGAGCTGCTGCCAGCTCGTCAGCGGTCAGCTGGAAGGGACGGATGGTTGCGTGAGAGCACACAAATGCGCACTGGTTGCAGCCAACACACTTGGAAGCATCCCACTCGGGGACGTTCACAGCGGTGCCGCGCTTCTCGTAAGCGGAAGCACCCTGCTCCCACTCGCCGTTTGCGTTAGCAACGAAGGCAGAGACGGGCAGGCTGTCGCCGTCCATACGAGCGATGGGCTCCATGACGTCGCGGATCTGCTTGACCAGCTCCGGACGGCCAGCCAGCTCCTTCGGAGCGGGATCGGCCTCGGGGTTGGACCAGGAAGCGGGAACGTCAACCTTGTGGATGGCGTCAACACCGGCATCGATGGCCTTCCAGTTCATCTCAACGACGTCCTGACCCTTCTTGCCGTAGCTCTTCTGAGCTGCCTGCTTCATGAAGTTGATGGCGTCATCGATGGGCATAACGTCAGCCAGCTTGAAGAAAGCGGACTGCAGGATGGTATTGGTGCGCTTGCCCATACCGATCTCGATTGCCTTATCGATTGCGTTGATGGTGTACAGCTGGATGTTGTTGTCAGCGATGTACTTCTTGGCCTCAGCGTTCAGGTGATGGCCCAGCTCCTCATCGTTCCACTGGCAGTTGATCATGAACACGCCGCCGGGCTTGACATCCTGGACCATCTTCATGCCCATGTGGATGTAAGCGGGGTTGTGGCAGGCCACGAAGTCAGCCTGATTGATGTAGTAGGGGCTGCGGATGGGCTTGTCGCCGAAACGCAGGTGGCTGATGGTCACGCCGCCGGTCTTCTTGGAGTCATACTGGAAGTATGCCTGAACATACTTGTCGGTATGGTCGCCGATGATCTTGACGGAGTTCTTGTTTGCACCGACGGTACCGTCGCCGCCCAGACCCCAGAACTTGCACTCCTTGGTGCCAGCAGCTGCGGTGATGGGAGCGGGCTTGACCTCAGGCAGAGACAGGCCGGTGACATCATCGGTGATACCGAGGGTGAAGCGCTCCTTCGGCTGATCCTTCTCCAGCTCCTTGAACAGAGCGAAGATGGAGGACGGGGGAGTGTCCTTGCTGCCCAGACCGTAGCGGCCGCCGGTCAGGATGACATCGTTCATGCCAGCCTCACGCAGGGTAGCTGCGACATCCAGATACAGGGGCTCGCCCAGAGAGCCGGGCTCCTTGGTGCGGTCCAGCACAGCCACCTTCTTGGCGGTCTTGGGCAGGACCTTCAGCAGAGCGGAGGACACCCAAGGACGGTACAGGCGGACCTTGACGATACCGACCTTCTCGCCCTTAGCGTTCAGGTAATCGATGACCTCATCAGCAACGTCGCAGACAGAGCCCATAGCGATCATGACGCGATCGGCATCGGGTGCGCCGTAGTAGTTGAACAGGTCGTAGTTGGTGCCCAGCTTCTCGTTGATCTTGGCCATGTACTTCTCGACGACTGCGGGCAGTGCGTCGTAGACAGAGTTGCAGGCCTCACGATGCTGGAAGAACACATCGCCATTCTCGTGGGAGCCGCGCATCTTGGGGTGCTCGGGGTTCAGAGCCTTGGCACGGAACTCCTCGACAGCCTCCATGTTGCACATTTCCTTCAGGTCGGCGTAATCCCACTTCTCGATCTTCTGGTACTCGTGAGAAGTACGGAAGCCGTCGAAGAAGTTCAGGAAGGGGACCTTGCCCTCGATGGCTGCCAGATGGGCAACAGGGGACAGATCCATGACTTCCTGCACGCTGCTCTCGACCAGCATTGCGAAGCCGGTCTGGCGGCATGCCATAACGTCGCTGTGATCACCGAAGATGTTCAGGGACTGGGTAGCAACGGTACGTGCAGAAACATCGAACACGCAGGGCAGCTGCTCAGCAGCGATCTTGTACATATTGGGGATCATCAGCAGCAGGCCCTGAGAAGCGGTGAAGGTGGTGGTAACAGCACCTGCACCCAGAGAGCCGTGCACAGCGCCTGCAGCGCCTGCCTCAGACTCCATCTCGACGACCTTGACCTGGTTGCCGAAGATGTTCTTCTGGCCAGCAGCGGACCACTGGTCCACAGAGTCAGCCATCGGAGAAGAGGGGGTAATGGGGTAGATAGCAGCCACGTCCGTGTAGGCATATGCTACATGAGCGGCAGCGGTATTGCCATCCATGGTTTGCTTTGCTCTAGGCATTTTTCTTCCTCCATTCAGAATTTTGGTACCTTCTGCGCGGGGCAAACGTCTTTGGCCGGAGCCGGAGAACTCCTTGAAAAACGCATTGCTCAACTGACGGATGCTGCGCGCTGCCGGAGCCGGAGAACTCCGCAAAAGCACAGACCCATCGAGGGCAATAGCCCTGCCCGGGGCCGGAGAACCCCATGAAGGCACTATTGCTCATCTAATATAATAGCAAATTCCGCTGGCAAAGGCAACGCAAACCCACTGGCAAAACACAACAAAAATTCCCGAAAATTTTTAGCTCTTTTTTACAGATGTGTCCCTGCCTGCATCCAAGAGGCTTTTATTGCCTAAAATCCAGTGATGATGAGGTTTTTCTTACAAAATCCTAAATTTATAATTGACATTTGTACAGCTTCTGCCGTAAACTTTATCCATAGGAAAATGCGCCTTGGAGCGCAGGGAAGGACAGGCACAAAAAACGATGGATGCTGCACATTTCGAAAAGACGCTCACGAGCGAGGTGCTCTTTGAGGGCCGGGTGGTCACGCTGACCAAGGACACCGCCCTGCTGGAAAACGGCGAGACCGCCCAGCGGGAGGTCGTCCACCACCACGGCGGGGCCTGCATCGTGCCCTATTTTGAGGACGGCACCCTCTGCATGGTGCGCCAGTTCCGCTATGCCATGCAGCAGGAGCTGTGGGAGCTGCCCGCCGGCAAGCTGGAAAAGGGCGAAGACCCCTTCGAGGCCGCCAAGCGGGAGCTGGGCGAAGAGTGCGGCCTGACCGCCGACCACTACACCCCGCTGGGCGAGTTCTACCCCACCGTGGGCTATGACACCGAGGTCATTTATATGTGGGCGGCCACCGGGCTGCACAAGACCCAGATGCATCTGGACGACGACGAGTTCCTGACGCCCGACCGCATCCCGCTGGCAAAGGCCTATGAGATGGTCATGAGCAACGAGATCAAGGACGGCAAGACCATCGCGGGGGTGCTCAAGCTCAAGGCGCTGGTGGACGAGGGCAAGCTGTGATCCTTTACGAAGATGCAGCCCTCGTGGTGCTGGACAAGCCCGCCGGTCTTTCCAGCGAGGAGGGCGTTCCCGCTGCCCTGCGGAAGCACTGGGGCAGGCCCGACGCCTATGTGGGCGTCATCCACCGGCTGGACACCGGCGTGTCCGGGCTGATGGTCTATGCCAAGACCCCGCAGGCCGCTGCCGCCCTCAGCCGGCAGGTGGCCCAGAGCCAGCAGTATTACGCCGTGCAGGATGGCCGGGCCGAGTCCGCCGCCGATGCGCCGGACGCACCGCCCTTCCGGAAGGAGTACCGCGCCCTCATCGCGGGCGGGCCGGACGAAACGCTCCCCGCCGGAGGCGTCCTGCGCGACTACTTATTCAAGGACAGCCGGAAGGGCCGGGTCTTCCCGGTCAGCCGCCCCCGCAAGGGCGTGAAGGAGGCCGTGCTGGAATACCGCCTTGCGGCGTCTGCCCCGGACGGCAGCGCCAGCCTCGCGGACATCACCCTCCACACCGGCCGCACCCATCAGATCCGGGTGCAGTTCGCCTCCCGCCGCCACCCGCTCTGGGGCGACGGCAAATACGGGAGCCGCGTCAAGGGAGACATCGCGCTCCAGAGCGCCCGCCTCCGCTTCATCCACCCCGGCACCGGCAAGGCGATGGACTTCCGCCTTCCCGTGCCCGGGACATGGCCCGCTTGGGGCATCAGACAGGAAAACGACAATGGAACAGCAGTTTAAAACGGATTCGGAAATATACGCCGTCCTCGAGCGGGAGATCATCGACCTGACCCTGCGGCCCGGCTGCTCTCTGAGCGAAAACCCGCTCTGCACCCGCTTCGGCGCGCCCCGCTCCCTCATCCGGGTGGTGCTGCAGCGCCTGCAGGAAAACGGCCTTGTGAAGATCGTGCCCTACAAGGGCACCACTGTCACCCGGCTGAACCGGGACATCGTGGATGAGCTGATCTACGAGCGCATCGCGGTGGAGGCCCGGGTGCTGCGGGACTTTGCGCCCCACTGCACCCCCGAGCACCGTGCCCTCATCCGTCAGCGCGCCGCCGCCTACGACGAGCTGGCCAAGGCCGAAACGCTGGACTTCAACCGCCTCTATGAGGCCGACACCCGCCTCCACGAGACGTGGTTCTCCGCCATGGGGAAGATGTACCTCTGGCGCACCTTGCAGAACGCCCACGCCGACTACAGCCGCTTCCGGATGCTGGATACCCTGACCACCGGCGGTCTGGCCGAGGTGGTGGCCGACCACCACAACCTCATCGACGCCATTGAGCGGTGCGACCTTGCGGCCTTCGAGCCGCTGGTGGAGCGCCATCTCTACGGCGGCATCCGCCGCCTCGGCTCGAAGCTCACCGAGGAATACGCAGATTATTTTGAATGATGTTCCACGGGGAACAAAAAAGCGGCCCTGCTTCGCGCAGGCGCCGCTTTTGCTTTTTACTCAGCCCAGAATGCCCGAAATGAAAATTTCCAGACCGATGCCGATGAGGATGACGCCGCCGAGGACGGAGGCCTTGCCGGAGAGCTTGGTGCCGAACTTCTTGCCGATGGAAAGACCGGCTGCACAGATAAAGAAGGTAACGACCGCAATGATGAGGGAGCAGACCAGCGCCATGAACCAGCCGTACTCCGAGATGGTGAAGCCCACCGACAGGGCATCGATGCTGGTGGCCACCCCCTGCACGAAGAGTGCGCCTGCGCTCAGCTCGGCAGCCTCCTCGGTCTCCTCGCCCTTGATGCCCTCGAGGAGCATCTTGCCGCCGATGTAGCCCAGCAGGATGAGGGCGATCCACGGGATGAGCGTCTCGAAGGAGGAGAACAGCTCCACGATGGTGTGGACGCAGACCCAGCCCAGCATGGGCATGGCGGCCTGAAAGACGGCGAAGGTGCCTGCGACTTGGACGCCTCGGCGGCGGGACATCTTGGGGTCATGCAGGCCGTTCGCCATCGAGACGGAGAACGCATCCATTGCAAGACCCACGCCCAGCAGGGCGCTGTTGAAGAAAAACAAAAGACTCCATTCCATGATTATGCCTCCTGATCTGACCGGAATTGGTGGGCAGAGAAAAGACCCGGAATCGGCGCGCTTCGCCAATTCCGGGTCTCATTTTCTGACAAACTGACTCCATGTGGAATGGGCGTGGTACTCGCACCAAAACACATGAGTCTCGCAAATGAAAGCAAGCCAGACAGCCGCCCGGGCCGTCATTGTGTTGACTTGCTGCACCGCCTGCAAAACGGTGCCTGCTACTCCCCCATGAGGATCTTTTCTATTGTTCCGATAGCTTATCACATCAGGGGCCGATTTGTCCAGTATAACCGCAGCTTATTTTTTTACGATCTTGAAGCGGCCCTCCATCAGAGCGCCCTCCATGACGGCGATGGTGGCGGCGGTCAGGTCGCCCGTGAGGGCGCTGCCGGTGGTCAGGGTCACACGGCCGCTGGACTCCACATTGCCCACGATGCGGCCAGAGCAGATCATATCCTTGGTCTTGATGTTGCCGCCGATGACCGACTGGGGGCCGATCTTGAGCAGCTCCTTGGCGCTGACATCGCCCTGCACGCTGCTGGTCACAAGCTCCACATTGCCGCCCTGCACATTGCCCTCGATGTTGGCAAAGAGCTTGACATTGCCCTCGGAGAAGATGTCGCCCTTGAAGACTCCTGCGATCTCCACATCGCCCTTGGTATGCAGGGTACCTTCGAAGACGCTGCCCTCCGCCAGAAGGGTGGTCTTGGGCTTCTCAGGGACCTTTTCCAGAGGCTTCACCTCTGCTATGGTCGGCGCGACGGTCAGACTCATCTCGTCCTCTTCCACTTCCATGGCTGCGGATTCCGCAGGCTTCTCCGCCGTCTTGTCGGCCTCCCGCTTGCTGCCGCCCCTGCCGATGCCGAACATCTCATAGGCTGCCTGCGAAAAATTGTCTTTCTTGCTCATCTTCAACACGTTCCTCTCATGATTGATTTGACGCCGATCTATAGTGGAAGCTGACCTGACGCACCGTGCGGTCCAGCGGGGCAAAATCAAAGCCCTGCTCCCGCAGCGTATCGATGAGTGCAGGCAATGCTTCAACTGTCGTCTTGCAGTGGGCGGAGTCATGCATCAGCACGACTCCATGCTTCTTCTGGGCCGAATAGGAGGTGATGCCCTCTACGATGGTGCTGGCCGAGGGCGACTTTTTGGCCGCATCCTCTGCCGAAAGGTTCCAGTCGTAGTAGCGGAAGCCGCGGCGAAGCATCTCCGCGATGATCTCCTTGTAGACGCCCTGATTGTAGTTGTTGAGGCTGCCGCCCGGGAAGCGGAACACCGTGGGGGTCACGCCTGCCTCATCCCGGAGGATGACGAACAGCTTATAGAAGTCATCGAGGAAATCCTCCACCGAGGTATAGATTTTTTCGTAGTCGTGGCTGTAGCTGTGCATCCCGATGGTGTGGCCTGCCGCAGCGGTCTTTTTGATGCGCTGGATGGAGGTCTCATCCTCCCGGCCAATGACGAAGAAGGTGGCCTTGACCCCCTTCTCGTCCAAGATCTTCAGCACCTCGTCGGTGCGGTCGGAGGGGCCGTCGTCGAAGGTGAGGTAGATGGTCTTGCCGGCGTCCTCGATGTCCGGCAGGGGGGTGGGCGCATAGAAATCCGGGTAGAGCATCTGATAGCTGAGCGGCTCCTGCTCGTCGGAGCTGTCGGCCTCCGGCTCTGTCTCCGCCGAAGCCGCCTCGGCCTCGCTGGCAGCTTCATCCTCTTCGCCCGTCAGCACGACGGCGTTCTGGGCCAGCAGACTCTCTGCAGTCTTTGCCCGGCTCCGCCAGCGGAGCGCCAGCCCGGTCGGGATGAGCACGCCGAGGATGCAGCACAAAAAAATGATGTTTTTGAAAAACCGGACGCTTCCGATATACGGCTCATTGCTCTGCATTTTACTCCACTCTCACGCCACGAAAAAATATTTTTTCGTGGTCCTGCCCTATGATGATAATTGTTCTCTTTAATGATACCCCAATTCCCGCCAACATCAAGGTCGTTTCATGACCCATTCAGGTCGTTTCATGCCAAATCATGTCATCGAATGGAACTTTAAAATTTCGCCTGTCATTTCCGTCAAAGTTTGTCCCGTTTTTTCGTGCAAAAAAGCAAAAAGGCCCTGTGGGGTCATCCTCTTGCAAAAGAGAAACTTCCTCACAGGGTCTTCTTATGTTTTTGTGCCGGGATTTATTCCTCGTCGCCGACGTCGGCCTCGGGAGCTTCGGCGGCCGATGCCTCATCGGCTGCTTCCATCTCCGCCAGCTGCTCGGCGGTGGGTTCGTCCTCGGCATCAGACTCGATGCTCTCAGTCTGTGCCTCATCGTCGTGGTCCGTGCGGGCAAGGACCATGACCTTGTCGTTCTCGCCCAGACGCATGACCCGGACGCCGGAGCCATAGCGGCTCTGGACGGGGATCTCGTTGGCGTGCAGGCGGATGATGATGCCCTCCTGACTGCTCAGCAGCACATCGTCGATGTCATCCACGATCTTGACCGCTGCCACCTTGTCCTTGGAGGCGTCGTAGTTCCGGATGCCCTTGCCGCCGCGTGCGGTGATGCGGTAGGTGTCAATGTCAGAGCGGCGGCCCTTGCCGTTCTCGGTGACGGTGAGCACCGTGCCGCCCTCGCGGCAGATGCAGACGCCGACGACCTCGTCGCCCTCGGCCAGCTTAATGGCCCGGACGCCGTGGCCGCTGCGGCCCATCGGGCGGGCGTCGGCCTCGTTGAAGCGGATGGCCTGACCGTTGCGGGTGGCCACGATGAGCATATCATTGCCGGTGGTCAGGCGGGTCCATGCCAGCGCGTCACCCTCGTTGAGGGCGATGCCGATGAGGCCCGTCTTGCGGATGTTGGCGTACTGCTCCAGCGGGGTGCGCTTGATGAGGCCCTGCTTTGTCACCATGGTGACAAAGCCGCCCTTGTTGTCCTCATCCTTGGGGTAGCAGAGCATATTCGTGACCTTCTCGCCTTCGGCCAGCTGCAGCAGGTTGACGATGTTGCTGCCCTTGCTGGTGCGGCTGCCCTCGGAGATGGTGTAGCCCTTGACCCGGAAAAGGCGGCCCCTGTCGGTGACGAACAGGACGTAGTCGTGGGTGGAGCCGACGAACATCTCCTGCACGATGTCCTCTTCCTTCCGGGTCATGCCGGAGATGCCGCGGCCGCCGCGCTTCTGGGCCTGATAGGTGGCCTTGAGCTGACGCTTGATATAACCGGCCTCGGTGAGGGTGTAGACACACTGCTCCTCGGCGATGAGGTCCTCGATGTCCACCTCGCCGGTGACGGACTGGATCTCGGTGCGGCGCTCGTCGCCGAAGCGCTTCTTCATGTCCAGCAGCTCGTTCTTGACGATCTCGAGCACCCGGGCATCGTGGGCGAGGATGTCTTCCCAGTCTTCGATCTTGGCCTGCAGGCCGGACAGCTCTTCCTCGATCTTCAAAATCTCGAGGCCGGCCAGACGGCCCAGCTGCAATTTCACGATGGCGTCGGCCTGCGGGTCGTCGAAGCCGAACTGCTCCATGATGGCGGCCTTGGCTTCCGACATACCGCCCTTGCAGGCGCGGATGGTGGCGATCAGCTCGTCCACGATGTCGGTGGCCTTTTTCAAGCCCTCGAGGATGTGGGCGCGCTCCTTGGCCTTCTTCAGGTCGTACTGGGTGCGGCGGCGGACGACTTCATCCTGAAACTCGACGTACTTCTGGATCATCTGTTTCAGGGTCATGACCTTGGGCACCTTGTGATCGATGGCCAGCATGATGACGCCCACGGTGTCCTGCAGCTGGGTGTACTGATACAGCTGGTTCAGGATGACCTGCGCGTTGGCGTCCTTGCGGATGTCCACCACGATGCGCATTCCCTTGCGGTTGGTCTCATCGTTCAGTCCGGTGATGCCCTCGATGCGCTTGTCCTTGACCAGATCGGCCATATTCTCGATGAGACGGGCCTTGTTGACCATATACGGGATCTCCGTGATGATGATCTGGGTGCGGCCGTTCTTGGTCTCTTCGATGGTAGCGCGGCCCCGCAGGGTGATCTTGCCGCGGCCGGTGGCGTAGGCGGCGCGGATGCCGCTGCGGCCCATGATGATGCCGGCGGTGGGGAAGTCCGGGCCTTTGATGTGCTCCATCAGGCCGGGCAGGTCGATGTCGGGGTCGTCGATATAGGCCACGCAGCCGTCGATGACCTCGCTGAGGTTGTGGGGCGGGATATTGGTGGCCATGCCGACGGCGATGCCCTGACTGCCGTTGACCAGCAGGTTCGGGAAGCGGCAGGGCAGGACACTCGGCTCCTTCTTCGTCTCGTCGAAGTTAGGGTCCCAGTTGATGGTGTCCTTGTCGATGTCGGTCAGCATCTCGACAGCCATCCGGCTCATGCGGGCTTCGGTGTAACGGTAAGCAGCCGGGGGGTCACCGTCCACAGAGCCGAAGTTGCCCTGGCCGTCCACCAGCGGGTAGCGCAGGGAGAAATCCTGTGCCAGACGGACCATCGCGTCGTAGACGGAGGCGTCGCCGTGGGGGTGGTAAGAACCCAGCACCGCACCGACGGTGTCCGCCGACTTGCGGTAGGGATGGCTGGGGTCGTTGCCGCGCTCGTGCATGGTGTAGAGGATGCGGCGGTGGACGGGCTTCAGACCGTCACGCACATCCGGCAGGGCGCGGGCCACGATGACCGACATGGAGTAATCCAGAAACGCCGTCTCGATCTCTTTCTTGACGTCCCGGATGATCATCTTGGTACCGCTGCCCGGTATCATCACATAATCTTCTTCCATTGTTTCCTCCCATTACACGTCGAGCTTTGCGTACTGCGCGTTGGTCTCGATAAAGCGGCGGCGCGGCTCCACCTGATCGCCCATCAGGATGGTGAAGGCCTCGTCTGCCTTCTCGGCATCCTCGATGGTGATGCGGACGATGACGCGGTTCTCCGGGTTCATGGTGGTCTCCCAGAGCTGCTCCGGGTTCATCTCACCAAGGCCCTTATAGCGGTTGATCTTCGCGCCGGGCATCTCCTGCGACAGAAGGGCCATTTCGGCGTCGTTGTAGGCGTATTTGATGGTATTTCCCTTCTGCACCTTGAACAGCGGGGGCTGTGCCACATAGACATGGCCCTGCTCGATGAGGGGGCGCATATAGCGGAAGAAGAAGGTGAGCATCAGGGTGCAGATGTGAGAGCCATCGACATCGGCATCGGCCATGATGAAGACCTTGTCATACCGCAGTTTGGAAATATCGAACTCGTCGCCGATGCCGCAGCCCAGCGCCAGAACGACCGGCATCAGCTTGTCGTTGCCGTAGATGCGGTCGGCGCGGGCCTTTTCGACGTTGAGCATCTTGCCCCACAGGGGGAGGATGGCCTGAATGGCCGAGTCACGGCCCATCTTGGCCGAGCCGCCTGCAGAATCGCCCTCGACGATGAAGATCTCAGTGCGGCTGGGGTCTTTTTCGCGGCAGTCGGCCAGCTTGCCGGGCATCCGGCTGGTCTCCAGCGCGCTCTTGCGGCGCACCAGCTCACGGGCCTTCTTGGCGGCGGCGCGGGCGCGGGCGGCCTGCGTGGCCTTCTCGAAGATGGCCTTGGCGACGCCCGGGTTCTCCTCGAAGAACTCCATCAGCTTGGAGTAGACCATGTTGGACACGAGGGTGCGGATCTCGGTGTTGCCCAGCTTTGCCTTGGTCTGGCCCTCGAACTCAGCCTCCTGCAGCTTGACGGAGATGACACAGATGAGGCCCTCCCGGACGTCTGCGCCGGACAGGTTCTCGTCCTTCTCCTTCAGCAGGCCATGGCTGCGGCCATAGTCGTTGAAGACGCGGGTGAGGCTGCTGCGGAAGCCCTCTTCGTGGGTGCCGCCGTCGGGAGTGTTGACGTTGTTGGCAAAGCTCAGCAGCAGCTCGTTGTAGCTGGAATTATACTGCAGAGCGATCTCGGCCATGCCCCGGTCGGTCTGGCCCTTGAGGTAGATGACATTGGGGTGGAGCACCTCGAGGTCCCGCTTCTCGCCCAGATAGGTAACGAAGCTCTTGATGCCGCCCTCGTAGCACATGACCTCGGTGCGGTAGGTCGGCTCGCCCTCCTTGCCGTCCTCAAGGACGGGGGTGTAAAGCTCCCGCTCATCGGTCAGGGTGATCTTCACACCGGCGTTCAGGAAGCTCTCTTCCCGCAGCCGCTTTTCCAGCGTCTCAAAGTTGTAGACGGTGGTGTCCTTGAACATCTCAGGGTCGGGCTTGAAGGTGACGCGGGTGCCGGTGACGCTGGGGTCCACCGTGCCGATGCACTTCAGCGGCCCATCCGGGTCGCCGCGGCGGAAGGTCTGCTCGTACTCGTGCCCGTCGCGGCGGACGTTGACGGTCAGCCACTCCGAGCAAGCGTTGACGACAGACGCACCGACGCCGTGCAGGCCGCCGGCCACCTTGTAGCCGGAGTTCTCGCCGCCGAACTTGCCGCCGGCGTGGAGGATGGTGTAGACGACGGTGACGGCAGGCAGGCCGGTGTCTGCCTGAATATCCACGGGGATGCCGCGGCCATTGTCCGTGACCTGAATGATGTCGCCCTTTAAGATCTTGACCTCGATATGGTCACAGTAACCGGCCAGAGCCTCATCGATGGCGTTGTCCACGATCTCGTACACCAGATGGTGCAGACCCCGCTCGCCGGTAGAGCCGATATACATACCGGGGCGCTTGCGCACAGCCTCCAGACCTTTCAGGACCTGGATCTCGCTGGCGTTGTATTCATGGTCCGTCGCAGTATCTGCGTTGGTGCTGGTAATGATTTCCTCTGCCATTTCCTTTCTCCCTTTTGTTTCGTTATTTCGTTACGATTTGTAAAAAGCAAATTTGCTTGGATGGCAATTAAACCTCTCAGTCAAAGCCTGTCGGCTTTGCCAGCTCCCCTATCGAGGGGAGCCACTGGCGTTCCGGGCTAGTCTAAGCTGGACGAGCAAAGCCCAATATTTCGAAAGCTGTAGTGCCCTCCTGTCTAGGTCAGCAGCTGTTTGCCTGCCGACGCGAGGGCGGTTTGTCCGCAAATGTCCGGGAGGTGGGGCCCCGGCGCAAAGCGTTGGGGCGGGACAGGTGTCCCGGGCTATTTGCGGGGAAACTGCCGGAGAAGGCGGCACACTCTATTCCAGCTTCATCTCCGTGCGCCGTTTGAGGGCCGCGGGAGACAGCTCGGAAAGATACACCGTATCCACCGGGGCGTCTGCCAGCACATAGCTCTGGGGCAGCTCATCGGACAGACTGACCACAGCCCCGTTTTTCTGGGCGTAGTTCAGAAACTCCCGCCCCCGGGGAGAGATGGTGGTCGTCTCCAAGTTGAAGATGCCGATGATGTCCCGGTCGTTCAGGACATAATCGCGGCCCAGATGCACATACATTCTGCTCACACTTTCGTCAGTACGCCGCCGTTCATCCGGTAGACCTCGCCGTCTGTTCGGAGAAAGGCGGTGTCGTCGCAGCTGGTCACAAAGGTCTGCTTCTCCCGCATCCGGGTCAGCAGATACTGCTTGCGGCCGTCGTCCAGCTCGCTGAGCACATCGTCCAGCAGAAGCACCGGGTGTTCGCCCGTGATGGAGGCAGCCGCTGCGGCTTCCGCCATCTTCAGGCTCAGCACGACGCTCCGCTGCTGTCCTTGGCTTGCATACACTTTTGCAGGCTGGCCGTCCAGCAGAAGCTCCAGATCTTCCCGGTGGGGGCCGCAGAGGCTCTGCCCGGCCCGCAGCTCCTCGGGCATTTTCTGCCGCAGGAGCTGGGCCAGCCCTCCCGGCTCAAACTGGGCCGCATACCGCAGGCGCAGCGTCTCGGCCCCGTGAGACAGCTCTTCATAGTTCGAGCAGGCCAGCGGCGCGAGCGTCTCAAGATACGCCCTGCGGCGCTGCTGGATGGCCTCGCCCTGCTGGGCCAGCTCCACGTTCAGCACCTCCAACAAGGCTCTTTTTTCGGCATAGGGACGCGCAGCACCGTTTGCAGAGCGGCGAAGCAGCGCATTTTTTTGCTGCAAAGCCCGGATATAGCGGCGGTAGATGGTCAGATAGCCGGGGTAGAGCTGGCAGAGGGCTGCATCCAGAAATTTCCGCCGCCCCTCGGGTGCGCCCTTCACAAGGCTCAGGTGTCCGGGGTCGAACACCACCGCCGGAAAACTGCCTGCAAGGCTGGCGGCCCGCTTGACGGCACCCCCGTTCACCGAGGCCGTCCGGCCCGGGCGGGGGGAGTCCGGTGTGCCCACGGTCAGGCGAACGCGGTTCGGCTCTTCTGTTTCCTGCTCCTCCTGCTGTGCGCGGAGGGTGGACGCTTTGAGCAGAGCGAAGGGTTCGCCCCGGCGCACCAGTTCGGCGTCCTTGCCGCCCCGGAAGCTCTTGCCTCCGGTGAGCAGCCAGATCGCTTCCAAGAGGTTCGTTTTGCCCTGACCGTTGTTGCCGCAGATGACTGTCAGCTCCCGGCCCGGCGTCAGGCTGGCCGAGGCGATGTTCCGGTAATTTTCGACCTCGAGAGAGAGCAGCCGCATCAGCCGCCCATCCCGATCTCGATGGTCTGGCCGTCCAGCTCGACGGTGTCGCCCGGACGGCACTTCTTGCCGCGCATAGTGCAGACCTCGCCGTTGACCTTCACGGCCCCGCCCTGCACCAGCTCCTTGGCTTCGCCGCCGGTCTCGCACAGACCTGCATACTTCAGCAGGGCATCCAGCTTGATAAATTCGGTATGGATGAGGATCTTTTGCATTTTATTACGCCTCTCAGTCATTTTTAAAGCGGACGGGCAGCACGAGGTAGAGGAAGTCGCTGCCCTCCACAGGCAGGACCTTCACCGGGCTGAGCGGGCCGCTGATCTCCATCCGCACCTTCTCGGTGCGGGCATTGCGCAGAGCATCCAGCAGATAGCGGTTGTTGAAGCCGATCTCCACCTCGTCGCCCTCGCACTCGGCGTTGAACTCATCGACGACGCGGCCCAGATTCGTCTGGCAGCGGACGACGACTTTACCCTCTGTAAAAGTGATGCGGAGGGGATTTTTTAAACGCTCTGTAATAATCAGGGAGGCGCGCTCGATGGTCTCGATGAACTCCTTGGTGTCGATGGTCACTCGGGTGCGGCTGCCTGCGGGGATGACGTTGCGGTAGTTGAGGAATTCTCCCTCGATCAGGCGGCTCATGATGGTGTAGCCGGCGGTCATGAAGACGACATAGCGGCGGTTGGCGCAGATGTGCACCAGCTCTTCGTCGTCGTTGGGCAGCAGGTGGGACACTTCGGTCATGGTCTTGCTGGGGACGATGATGCGGATGTCCTTGACGGCAGTGAGGGGCCGCTCGACGATGGCCAGACGGTAGCCGTCCAGAGCAACGATGGTCATTTTATCCGGTTCGATTTCAAAAAGTTCACCGGTATGCGCCGGTTTTTTCTCGTCCTGACTGACGGCGTACAGGGTGCGGTCGATCATGTCCCGCAGCACACCGGTCTTGATGGTCAGGGTCTCTTCGGCACCGGTGTTGGGCAGCTCGGGGAAATCGGAGGCGGACATGGACTGGATCTCGAACTGCGCCACGCCGCTCTGGATGGTGGTCTTGCCATTATCGGCAGACTGGATGGTGATCTGGCCCGATGGCATCCGGCTGATCATGCTGCTGAGGAGTTTTGCGTTCAGAACGATCTCGCCGGGTTCCTTGACATTGGCTTCGATGGTGGTCACGATGCCCATTTCGAGGTCGTAGCCGGTAAGGGTCAGCTGGAAACCTTCCGCTTTCAGTAAAATGCCCTCCAACACTGGGATGGTAGAGCGCAGGGTGACTGCTTTGGATACGCCGTCGATGGCTGCACTCAGAAGAGTTTTATCGCAGATGATGTTCAAAGCTTTATCTCTCCTTTTTTGCGTCAGTTTTGCTGTCGTTTCCCATGGGATTCGATGCAAAAAACTGTTTTTCTATATTGAACTTGTTGTAGTAACCGTAGTAGGGGCTGGGGAAGATGTGGAAAACTCCGCAGACCCTTGCTGGGATGCGGGGTTTTGGTTTTCTACGGGTCTGTTGAGGGACTGTGGATGGAATGTTGAATCGGGGAAACATCTGCCGCTTTCCACAACGGCTGTGGAGAATCGGAGTTGAATGTTGAAAACTCAGTGGAAAGAGTGGAAAGTTTCGGCCTTTCACCACAATATCTGGGTCTGTTTTCCCCGTTTTGTCCCTTTTTCTCCCCATATTTTGGGGTTTGCGCCGGAATGAGTATGACTTTTGCCCGTCAGGCTTTCACGTTCTTGATGATGTCGCTGACCGTTTCCCGCAGGTGCTGGTCGTTCTTCATGTCCCGCTCCATGGTCTTGAGGGAGTAGACGATTGTGGAGTGGTCACGGCCCGAGAACTCCCGGCCGATCTCCTCCATGCTCATGCCGGTGACTTCGCGCAGGATATAGATGGCCACACGGCGGGCGGATGCGACATTGGCGTTCCGCTTGGTGCCCCGGATGTCGGCAGGGGAGACGTTGAAGGTGCGGGACACCTCGCCCACGATCTTCTCGATGGTGACGGGCACGGGCTGGGTCTCGTTGAGGATGTCCTTGATGGCGTTCTGTGCCACACTGATGACCGGCTGGATGCCCTCGAGCATATAGTAGGCGTTCAGCTTCTTGACGGCGCCTTCCAGCTGGCGGATGTTGTTTTTGAGGTGGTTGGCGATGAACTCGGCCACATCCTCCGGCAGGTCGAGATGGAGAAGCTCTGCCTTCCGCTTGACGATGGCCACGCGGGTCTCAAAATCCGGCGGCTGGACGTCGGCGGTCAGGCCCCACTCGAAACGGGTGCGCAGACGCTCTTCCAGACTCTTGATCTCCTTGGCCGGGCGGTCGGAGGCGATGACGATCTGCTTGTGGGCGTCGTGGAGGGAGTTGAAGGTGTGGAAGAACTCTTCCTGCGTGGACTCCTTGCCCGCGATGAACTGGATGTCGTCCACCAGCAGCAGGTCGGCCACGCGGTACTTCATCCGGAAGTCTTCGGTGCTGCCGGCGCGGATGGCGGCGATCAGCTCGTTGGTGAACTGCTCACAGGTGACGTACATGATGACGAAGTCGGGGTGGGTGCGCTTGATCTCGGTCTGGATGGCCGTCAGCAGATGGGTCTTGCCAAGGCCCGAGCCGCCGTAGATGAACAGCGGGTTGTAGGCGCCGGAGGGGTTGGCGGCAACAGCCTGCGCCGCAGCAAACGCAAACTGGTTGGAGGGGCCTTTGATGAAGTTCTCGAAGGTGAACTCGTAGTTGCCCTGCGGCGAGGCGGGGTTTGCCTCGTACTGCTGGGCCAGCACCACCTCGTGGGGCGGCGTGCTGGGCACCACGAGGGTGATGTCCACATCAAAGCCCAGCACCGTCTTGAACGCCTCCTTGAGCAGGCCGAGATAGCGGTCCGTCACGATCTTGCAGATGAAGTCGTTGCGCACCGAGAGGGTGATATGGCTGGAGTCCTCAAAGCTGATCGGCTCCAGTCCGTCGATATAGAGATTATATGTCGGCTCCGCCATCTGCGCTTTGCAGTAGCTCTGGGCAGCCTCTAAAACGTCCTTGAAAGAATCCATAGTACATCCACTCCATTGAAGTTTTCAACAATGCTGCTGATACTAGGTTAGTATACCACAAAAATCTCCCTGCGTCTATATTATATAAGGTAATTTATAATACATAAAAAAGACATACCTGCGTCTTGGAAATAGACTTGTGTCCAAGGCGCAAAAAAGACACAAGATATTGTGGCTGAAAAGTTTTCCACGGGGAACGGGTGAAAAAGTTGAAAGTTTCTCCACAAAGATTTTTCAAAAAAGTTTGCAGGAAAGCGAAAAAAATGCTTGACAGAATGCCATAGTGTGCGATATACTGTTGAATTGCAAGCCTGTCCCCATTTTGGGACCAGAATAGACCCCATATGGGGACGAGTTTTTACGGAGGATACGAACCATGAAGAGAACTTTTCAGCCCAAGAAGCGTCAGCGCAAGGAAGTTCATGGCTTCCTGACCCGCATGAGCACCAAGAATGGCCGCAAGGTCATCAACGCACGCCGTGCTAAGGGCCGCAAGAGCCTGACCGTCTGATCCTGAGCCTTATGCATCAGGTCCGGCGCAGAATGGAATATGCGCAAAAAGGCCGCTGATATTGGATTGGCGGTCTTATTTTTTTACCCGGCTTTCGGAAAAAAGGCCGGAAAAAAGCGGCAGATAGTCGCATTGCCTAAAAAAACGGTCAAAGATTTGGCAGAGAAAACGCCCGGATGAGCTTTTCATGTCGGCGTTTTTTTGCTATACTGAACACTGAGCATTGCCTTTTTCCGGGTGGTGCTCCCACATCACCTGAAGGGAGGCGCACAGGATGCGCTATCGTCCCATCCGCCGCAACGGCGAGTTTGGCCGCGTGTATGCCCGCGGCAAGTCCTATGTCAATCAGGCGCTGGTGCTCTATGTCCTCAAGACGCGGAGCAAGCGCACCCGGGTGGGCCTGACGGCCACCAAGAAGATCGGCCATGCCGTCCAGCGCAACCGCGCCCGCCGCGTCATGAAAGCCGCCATCGACGAGCATCTCGACTACAACATCGGCGGCTACGACCTCGTTTTCGTGGCCCGGGGCATGACCCCCCGGCTCAAGAGCTGGCAGCTCAGTGCCATCGTGGCCAAGCTTTTCGCACAGGCCGGATTGCCGGATAAGGCGAAGCAGCCGGGCGCAAAGCCTCCTGCCACCCTGCCTCCGGCCCGCAGACCCGAGGCGTGAGCATCTTTCAGAAGGCCCTGTGCGGGCTGATCCGGCTTTACCAGCGGTTTATCAGCCCGGGTCTGGGCCGGAACTGCCGCTTTTCCCCCTCGTGCAGCCAGTACGGCATTGAGGCCATCCGCACCCACGGCTGCCTCAAGGGGCTGCTGCTGACCGGATGGCGGATCGCCCGGTGCAATCCGCTGGGCCGCTGGGGCTACGATCCCGTGCCGGAGAAGGGCCGCTGGAAAAATCCGGCCCGGCACTTGTCGGCGTCGGCCCTGTTTTCCACAAGACACGAAAAATAAGTGGAAAACGAACCTCTCCGTCAATGCTCCTTTGGAAGAGCACGGAAGCGGGGAAGACCTCTCCGTCACGCCTGCGGCGTGCCACCTCCCCTCATGAGGGGAGGCTGAGAGGAAAAGCTATTATAATGCTTCTTGTGACGTGCTGAGCTGTGGGCGGTGCGTCCTACGATAAAAATAACCGTCCCGCACCACAGGCGGGGCAGAATGGACAGAGACATGAATATTTTGTACATCCTCGGTGTACCTCTCGGCTATGTGATGGAGTGGATCTACAACCTCATCCCGAACTACGGCTGGGACATCATCATCTTCACCATCGTCATCCGCCTGCTCAGCATCCCGCTGCAGCTCAACCAGCAGAAGAGCATGGCCAAGATGTCGGCATTCCAGCCGATGATCGCGGACATCCAGAAAAAGTACAAGGACAAGCCCGACAAGCAGCAGGAAGAGCTGATGAAGCTCCAGCAGGATTATGGCTATAAGCCCACGGCCGGCTGTATGCCGATGCTGGTCAACTTCCTTGTCATGTTCGGCGTCATCGAGGTCGTGTACCGCCCGCTGCAGCGCATCTTCCACATCGGCGCGGACGCCATCAATGCCGCAGGCAGTGCCATGGAAGCTCTGGGCATCAGCTTCACGCAGGTGACGCGGGACACCAACATCATCGAGCAGGTGCTGGCAGGGGAGAGCAGCGTCACCTCTGTGTTCACCGCCGACCAGCTGAGCACCATCACCGAGTTCGGCAGCCACATGGATTTCTTCGGCATCGACCTGACCCGTGTGCCCCAGTATAGCCTGGCAGCGGACAACCTGCCCCTGCTGATCTTCCCCATCCTCGCAGTCGTTACCATGTTCATCTCCACCCACATCAGCATGAAGGCCTCCGGTCAGGAGATGCAGGGCAGCATGAAGCTGACCATGTATATGATGCCTCTGATGTACGTCTTCTTCTGCTTCACCGTGCCCTGCGCATTCTCTCTGTACTACGTCATTTCCAACATCGTCATGACCGTCCAGACCCAGATCATGCGCAAGATCTATGACCCTGAGAAGATGAAGGAGCAGGTCAAGGCCGAGATCGCGTCCCGCAGGAAGGAAGAGAAGCGCGGCGTGAAGAGCACCACCATCAAGGTCAAGGACGAGAAGACCGGTGAGGTCGTGGAAAAGAATATCTCCGCCAGCGAGATGAACAAGCGCCGCCTCGAGTACGCCCGCCAGCAGGATGCGGAGCGCTACAAGGACGAGCGCACCGTCCCGCTGAGTGAGCTGGAACACAAAAAGGAGGATTGACGGTTATGATCCGTACTCAGGAAGCGACCGGCAAGACGGTCGATGAAGCACGCATCAACGCCTGCGCTCTGCTGGGCGTGGAGAAGGACGACATCAACGTCAGCTACGAAGTGCTGGAAATGCCCCAGAAGACTGGTTTTCTGGGCCTGAAGCTCACCCCCGCCAAAGTCCGCGTCAGCGTTGAGCTGCCGGACGAGCCGGTGGCTGCGCCTGCTGCCCCGGCCGCTGCGCCTGCCCCCGTCGTGGAGGAAAAGGCTGCACCGGCTGAGCCTGTCGTGGAGGAGGCTGCCCCCGAAGCCCCCGCTGCTGAGACCCCTGCCGCGCCGGCAGAGGAAGCTGCTCCTGCCGAAGAGCAGGCCGCTCCCGCCGCCGAGGGCGAAGAGGTGGAGGTGCCCATCCGCATCGAGGAGAATGCCAAGGTCCAGGCCGCGGTGGACTACCTGAAGGACGTCATCGAGAAGATGGGCGTGCAGGATGTCAGCTTCAGCGCCGTGCAGAAGGGAGAGGCCACCATCATCCGTCTGAACGGCGAGAAGATGGGTGCCCTCATCGGCCGCCGCGGCGAGACGATGGAGAGCCTGTCCTATCTGGCAAGCCTCGTGGCCAACCGCCTCGAGGGCGATTACATCAAGCTGGGCCTCGATGTGGCCGGCTACCGCGACAAGCGCGAGAGCGACCTGACCGCACTGGCACAGCGCATCGGCACCAAGGTGCGCCGCACCGGCCGCAGCTTTGCGATGGAACCGATGAACCCCTACGAGCGCCGCATCATCCACTCTGCCATCGGCAAGATGGAGGGCGTCCGCAGCGAGAGCAAGGGCGAGGGCCGTGACCGCCGTGTGGTCATCTACTCCACCGACCCCAACGCTGTGGCCGAGAGCGCAAATGCACGTCCCCGCGGCCCCCGCGGCGGTCGTGACCGCAACAGCAATGGCCGTGGCGGCAGCTACCATCGCGGCGGCAACGGTGGCCGGAATGGCCGCGGCCCCCGCAGCGGCGGTCCTCGCAGCAGCTACCGCTCCAATGTGCCCGAGCGCACCTACACCCCGCGTGACGCCGAGAGCGCTGCCCCCGTTGCACCCAAGCGCACCGAGCGTGTGGATGATTTCGCCGATCTGAGCTTCGGCAAGATCGAGCTGTAAACGAAAATCGAAAAGACCCTCTCCCGCAGCACGGACGCTGTGGGGGAGGGTCTTTTTGCATAAAAGGAAATACTATAAATTTACCTGTTCTTTTCGTGAAGATGGTTTACGATAAAAAGAATTTGTGAGAGAATCGTTTCGGAAGAAAAGTCGTTCTTATCGGAAAATTGGAGAATATGTCCAATTCTGAGAGAAATTTTTCTCCTACTTGTACATTGTAAAACAGGGCAGGCAAGTTTTATACTAAAGCTACAAGCGCTTCGGAATCTATACCAAGCCGAAAAGAGAGGAATTACTATGGAACAGAATAAGATCTCCCGCCGCAATTTCCTGCGCGTGGCCGGTGCATCGGCCACTGCCGCCGCAATGGGCGGTCTGGCCCCTGCCGCTTCGGCAGCCGGCATCAAGGACCTGTGGAGCATGGACCTGCAGATCCTCGCCACCAGCGACACCCACGGCAAGTTTGACCCGTGGGATTACGCTGCCAACAAGGCAGACGCCTCCGGCAGCGTAGCCCAGCAGGCCACCGCCATCAAGGAGAATCGCACCAAGACCACTCTGGTCGTGGATGCAGGCGACACCATTCAGGCAAACTCTGCCGAGCTGTTCCTGAACGACGATGTCCACCCCATGATCGCCGCCCAGAACGCCATCGGCTATGACATCTACGTCACCGGCAACCACGAGTACAACTATGGCATGGCCACGCTGGAAAAGGTGCTCTCCCAGCAGAAGGCAAAAGTCTTGACCGGCAACGTCTACAGCCCCGAGGGCAAGCCTTTGGCGGATGGCTACACCATCATCAACAAGGGCGGCGTCAAGATCGGCGTCATCGGCATGGTCACGCCCAACATCACCCGCTGGGATGCCAAGAACCTCGAGGGCTGGACCGTCACCAACCCTGTGGACGAGAGCCGCAAGATCATTGACAAGATCAAGGATGAGGTGGACGTTATCCTCGGCGTCATGCACATGGACACCGACAACGAGTACGGCGTCTACGGCTCCGGCGTCACCGATCTGGCCAACGCCTGCCCGGAGTTCGACGTCATCGTCGCCGCCCACGGCCATAGGAGCATCCCCAACATGATGATCAACGGCGTGCTGGTGGTGGAGAACAAGAACGCCGGTGCCACCGTCTCTGACATCCACATCTACCTCCAGCGCGACTGGACCGGCAAGTGGAAGGTGAAGGACCGCACCTCCGAGAACCTGACCATCAAGGACTACGCTCCCGACCCCGAGCTGACCGCTCTGCTGGCTGAGTACGACCAGCGCGCCAAGGACGACGCTGTCACCCCCATCGGCCAGCTGGTCGGCGGCGATCTGGCCCCCGAGAACGAGATCGACTGCCTGCCGCAGGCCATGGTGCAGGATACCGCTCTGCTGGACTTCGTCAACGAGGTACAGATGTACTACACCGGTGCTCAGGTGGCAGCAACGTCCCTGACCTCCATGACCTCCCAGATGCGGGAGGGCACCATCCGCAAGTGCGACATGGCAAGCATCTACACCTACCAGAACACCCTGTACAAGCTGCAGATGAACGGCCTGCAGCTGCGCAAGTTCATGGAGTGGTCGGCTGCCTTCTTCAAGACCTGGGAGCCGGGCGACGTGACCATCGCTTTCGACTCCTCCATCCGCTACTACCTGTACGATGCCTTTGAGGGTGTCAAGTACGACCTCGACGTTTCTCAGCAGCCGGGCAACCGCATCCATAACCTGACTTGGATGGATGGCCGTCCGGTGGAGGACAGCGACGTCTTCGTGGTGGCCGTCAACAACTACCGTGCCACCACCCAGCTGCTGACCTATGCTGACATCTTCGCACCCGGCGACGAGCTGCCCAAGCTGCTGGAGATCGACGTGCGCGGCGATGTGGGCGGCGTCCGCGAGCTGCTGGGCGAGTACATCCGCACCGTCAAGGGCGGCACCATCGAGCCGCATGTGAACAACAACTGGAAGATCGTGGGCAACAACTGGAACGCTGCCGACCACCAGAAGGCCGTCAAGCTGCTGCGCGAGGGCAAGCTGGCTCTGTCGGAGAACGCCGACAGCCGCACCCTGCCCAGCAAGGCTATCACCACGGCGGATATTGCCGCATTCTGATTTTTTCTTACACGCAGCGGGGCGTGCAGTCTTTCGGGGCTGCACGCCCTTTTTGCGCAGCATATTTCTTTTTTTGGCGGTTCGTGGTAGAATATACTGTATTCATCTGCGAACAAGGAGGGGAGAAGATGCAGCATTCGACCATTGCGGCCATCGCAACGGCCCCGGGCGCAGGCGGCATCGCCGTCGTGCGGCTGTCCGGCCCGGAAAGCTATGAGGTGGCGGAGAGGGTGTTCCGTCCGGCCAACCCGTCGAAGAAGGTGGCGGAGGCCAAGGGCTATACGGCCATGTTCGGCGCATTCGTGGAAGGGGAGGACGCTTTTGATGAGGGGGTGGCGCTGTTTTTCCGCGCACCCCACAGCTACACCGGCGAGGATGTGGTGGAGCTTTCCTGCCACGGCGGAAGTGCGGTGGCCCGGCGGCTGGTGGAAGCCTGCATCGCGGCGGGCGCGTCGCCTGCCGCCCCCGGCGAGTACACCCGCCGCGCCTTCCTGAACGGCAAGCTCAGCCTGACGCAGGCAGAGGCGGTCATGGACCTCATCTCTGCCGATGGCCGACAGGGGGCAGCACTGGCGAATGCCTCCCTGAACGGTGCGCTGTCCCGGAAGATCACGGCACAAAAGGACGCGCTGACAGCCTTGCAGGCCCATCTGGCGGCTTGGGTGGACTTCCCGGAGGAGGATGTCCCCGAGCTGAGCCAAAGCCATCTCTGCGCCGTTTTGGGCGGGGTAGAGCAGGAACTGGATGCCCTCATCCAGAGCTATGACGCGAGCGCTGTCCTCCGCGAGGGCGTGGACTGCGCCATCGTGGGCCGGCCGAACGCGGGCAAATCCACCCTTCTGAATCTGCTGGCCGGGTTCGACCGGGCCATCGTCACGCCGGTGGCGGGCACGACCCGGGATGTGGTGGAGCAGGCCGTCCAGCTGGGCGATGTCCGGCTGAACCTCTTCGACACCGCCGGTCTGCGCCAGACGGAGGACGCCATCGAGGCCGAGGGCATCCGCCGCAGCTGGAAGAAACTGGAGGAGGCGGGCTTGATCCTCGCCGTCTTTGACGGCTCAGAGCGCCCGACCCGAGAGGATCTGGAGCTGGCAAAGCGCTGCGCGGGCCGTCCGGCCATCGCGCTGGTCAACAAGGAGGACAAGCCCTCCCAGTTCGATGCCGAGTGGATCGCACCCTATTTTGCGATGGTGCTGCCGGTCTGCTGTCAGGAGGAGGGGGCGCGGAAGGTCATCGCAGCGGCTGTGGCCCGTCTGCTGGGTACGAGCCAGATCGACCCCCACGCCGCCAGCCTCTCGGGGCAGCGGCAGCTCTCCGCTGCCACCCGCGCCCGGGATGCAGTGTCCGGTGCGCTGGACGCCGCACAGGGGCTGGGGCTGGATGCTGTGTCGGTCTGTGTGGACGATGCGCTGGACGCCCTCTGTGAGCTGACCGGGGAGAACGCCTCGGAGGCGGTCATCAATGAGGTGTTTGAAAAGTTCTGTGTGGGGAAGTAAAAGGGATGGTCAGAGGGGAGAGCGTGCGGTTGAGTTCTCTTTGGGTGGGATCGCGCGCTGGTAGCGCGGGGGATGTTTTTTCTTACGGTCAAGTGGCTTGCGCTCCGCGCGGGCCAGAGGCAGGGAGGGGTGTTT
>OHKB01000394.1_pt1 | contig 30089 bp, 19 predicted proteins | sample 1568741 | NCBI WGS metagenome assembly OHKB01 (sample SAMEA3879575, study PRJEB24766) | human gut metagenome | biome: human-associated habitat; feature: feces | place: USA | collected 1985/1987
CCGGCAGGACGAGTATTCTATCATCTTCTTCCTTACGCCGAAGGTATGCCCCGATTGTCCGGATAAGCCTACGCCTCCGGATCCTCCGGGACCTGATAATCCTGACAACCCGGATAACCCGGATAACCCGGATAATCCCGATGGTCCCGATCCGGAAGACCCTACGATCGTGGGGTACGCCTGCTTCAAGATACAGGTGAAGGATTGGGTGATTCGTATCAACGATGGCATATTGTAAACAGAGATTTATTAAATATCGCTAATGATGAGACGCTATACCATATATAACCGATTGACGGCGGTCGCCGCCGGTCTTTGCCTCTGTTGGCTTTTTATGGCTTGTGGTGAAGACCGGGGGGGCGATCTCCCGGATGACGACCCGAATCATTGTGTCGTGACGATCACTTTGCGGACATCCCGTTCGGTACGCCCGCCGCAGACGAAGGCCGGAGGGATGATGACGAAGGCGGATGAAACTACTGAGACGGATTTCTGGGCAAAAGATGAAGAATACGAGCGAGACATCACGAACTGGCTGGTGGTGGCCTATGATGAGAATGCGGATTTGGCCGGATATATATCCGGCAAAGATGGAACATGGACTCCGGATATCAGTAATGAGGATTCTCGTACTACGGTGGAGATGAAACTACCCCTTGGCACATACCATTTTTATGCGTTCGCCAATTTACAATCGTTGGAAGACGGTACATCGTTGTATCAAAAAATTACCGAAGCCCATTCCTTGGCGGAACTGTCGGAGGTGAAGATATTGGACTCGGGCACGAGTATTGATATAAGGAATGAGGAGAAAAAGGGTAAATTCGGAGGCGAGGAAGCGTCTCGAAAGCGTATTCCTATGAGCAGCTACGCCCAAAAGTATACGGTATTGTCCGCTCCGGCAGAGAACAAATTAGAGATTCCCTTGATCCGCATGATCGGCAAGGTGCAAGTGGAGATAACCAATAACTTAAATAAATCCATAACCGTAAACCAATTAGACATCATGAACCTCCGCAAGGGAAGCCTGCCGATCTGGCTCTTGCCTTGGGGAAATGAGAATTATTTGGAGTTTAAGGATAACAAGGACTTGGAAGAGCCTTTGGCTCCATCTTTTCCGAAAGATGCGAATCCTCCTGTAGTAAGTCTAGAAGATCTTTATACGGAATCTGTCAAACCCGGTGATAATGAAAAAGAAATACAAGCCAAACCTGTGGACGGCGAGAACGGTAGTAAACGAGCTTATATTCGCTACATTCCTGAGACCAATGCGGCCGTCGGAGAGAACGGCGGTGGTATCCACCTCGGTGTAGAGATCGAAGGCCGCCCTCGCACGGAGCATCTCACGGGTTTCGACTTTGTGCGCCGCAACGACCTGCTGGTCATCCCCGTCTTGATAACCAACATCGCAACGAAATTGGAAGTAGCCGAGCAACGCCTCCCCATCGGGGTCTACCCGACCGCCTTGGTCTATGGTGAGAAGACGGGCGTGCAAATACTGACGCCTGTTGAGCATACCCTGCAAGCCGCCGGCGACTTGTCGATCCGTTTCGAGATATCTAGCATAGAAGGCGTGACAGGAGATTTCACGATCAAAGGTCTCCCGCAGGATGGAACGGTTACGGAAACAGCGAAAATTAGTTCGATCCAAGTAAAAAGCGACGAGAAACGTCTCATTACGGCCGTAAACGGAGAGGATTATGACGAGAAACAGCGTTTCTACCTTCCCGAGGCTTCGATCAAGGAAGGAAAGAAAGGTTCCTTCACGATCCGCACCCAAGAGCTAGGCGGAAAGGCGGAGGCTACGATCATCTTCACGCTTGTGGTAAACTATAACGTGGATGGGGAGAAGCAAGAAATGCAAATCCCTTACACCATCAAGATCAGAAACTACAAAGAACAACAACCATAAATATAACAACAACCTAAGAAAGGAGGACCTGACGGATGAGACCATCAATCAACCTACGATATAAATCTTTGTTATTAACTTGCTTGTTAATTTTTTCCGCTGGTGTGGCTGTGCCGGCGTGGGGGCAGACGTACACGATCATTCCTTCAAATCCCCAGAAGATCACCGAACGTGTGGACACGGTATATGTGGCGGATGGGGAAAAGAGGGAGTTGTTTATTCCAGAGTTGAGGAATAATGATGGCTTTTATGATAGTAGATATCAGTGGTATGTACGTTGGTATCAGCTTAATGAAAGTGAATTAAGTCACAATAATATAACTGGTAAGGCTATAAATCCTAAGGTAGATGGTTCTTATGTAGATGGCGGTGCCTTGCAAGAGGCAAGTCGTTCATATCCAATCTCATTAAAAGATGCGGGGACTTCTTTATTTTGGTATAAAGGTTTTCATATTGGAGACTATAACGATTTTGAGAACTGTTCTGTCCCTCTTGGAGCCTCTACGGTTGAATATTCAGCGGTGGATGTAAAAGAAGATCTTGTTGTTTGTGATGTGAGTTTAAATAACAATTATAAGATGAATGGGTCTACATTCACTGAACCTACTTTGTCCGTACGTTATAAATTTGTGATTCGTCCGGCAAGCGAAATTGCGAATCGCATAAAAGACTCTAAAGCGGATGAAACCACTCCTTTTATGGCTGAAACCATATATGTCCCGCAAAATAATGGAACGATTAATATACAATTGGGTAGGATCGCTAATAATTATGCATGGTATGACGGAGATCAAATAGTACAGGGAGAAACTTATCAATATAAGAAAGACAATGGCGAATGGAAAGATTTGGGTAATCGCTGGACACAGATTATAAATAGTTTGATAACGGTTGGAACACAACCTGTAAAATTAGAAATTCGGGCGGTGGGTAAAGATAAGACGAAAGCAAGTCCCCTGTTAGTGCGATATAATCTTATCCCTGGTGATCATGGTTTCATGTTACAGGAAAAGCAAGAAAAAGATTCTGACCCAAGGCGTAATCCGGATAACTATCCGGAGTTTTATGAAAGAATAGGATATATAAATTTTGACCGGAATGATTCGATATCTGTAGAAGATTTGAGCCCTACTAATAATATGGCAAAGATTGGTTTTCCTGATAATAAAGAGGATAAAGGTAAATGGTTGGATCCGGAGATTACGGGATATGCTCCATTTAATTATCAAATTCAACCAAATAAGGATAATCGGATTCAGACCTTACAAAACCAATATGGTTTGTTTCGAACAGCGGATGTGGAAAAAGTATCAACGAATAATGAAAAGGTTGAGGGAAAGAATTATTTTTGGTTTTCAAGTATCCAAGGTAAGCCCAAAGTGGCAATCTATGACCGGACTTATTATAATACGGGGAAAAAATCATTGGGATATTTCTTTTATGTGGATGCGGCTAATTTGCCGGGACGTTTGGTGAAAATTCCGTTGGATGGTAATATCTGTGCGCATACGGGTATTTTAGTGAACTTTTGGGTGAATGATATGACGACATGGAGAGATGATGCAATCAGTGGAAAACCTCTACCTCCTAATGTAAACATGAATTTTATCGGATTAAAAGCAGATGGTACAGAAGTTGTTTTACATCGTTTTACTTCAGGGGATGCACTGACTGATTATACCTCGACTTCGGAAGGGCGGCCGGCTAATAACAATATTGGTAAATGGCAGCAATTAATGTACTCATTTTCCTTGCCACAATCGCTTGATGATTATGTAGGATATTATCTGGAGGTACAAAACAATACAGCTCATTCATATGGTGCGGACTACGCCATCGATGGTCTGCGTATTTATCGCTCCATACCGCAAATCGACGTAAAGCGAGTAGACGTGTGTTCTTCTGCCAGCCTGACCGTTGCCACGGATTACGAACTTCTGCTCAAGAATATGGGTTGGAGCATTAATCCGGATGTATTGTCCGATCTGAATATGGGGAATAGCATAACGGAAGATTCAAAGCATATATGGAAATACCGCTATGGTTTGATGGGTGGAGATCCAAGGAAAAGAAATGAGAATCTTAATAAAACGATCGGAAATGTTTATATTGGAGCTACCGATAAAAAGGAAAATGGGGATATAAAGAAGCCTGAAGATTGGATTACATTAAATACGGATTTGAAGGATTATAGTAATGAGCGCTATAACAACCGAAGCAAGGTGTATCGTATTATCGTTCCGACTAAAGAAGGGTTGAAGCATCAAGGATTTGAGGATCTGACAAATCATGAAACTGCGATGCGACGACAAATTGTCGTAAACCTGCGTATGATCAATGATTTCTTATATGATGCCGTTGAGCATAAAATTTGGCAAAAAGACATACTAGATCATGCCCAAAAAACAAATGGGGATAAATTCCCGGAAGAAGAGTATATTGCGTACTTGAAACAAAATTTGAGTGTACTCTGTGGCAAATCGGATTCAGAGTGGGACTATAAGATTCCGGAACCGAAAGACCTATCTAACCAGATAGATAGAATAATGGAGGGGAATGACAATAATCTGTACGAAGAACTGATACGGGCCGTTTGTTCGGTAATGGGTATTTCTCGTCCTCGTGTGCCTTGGTGGGATGAAGGAAATAGCAATACCATCCATTTGAGTGCCATTGATGTGGACAAGGCTGAGTTGAAATATAAAGGGGAGCAAAATTTCGGAAGTAAAGAGAATGCCGCCTCCGGTAAGTATGATGTGGTAATCTTTAGTGCGGCCGCGACAGTTACTAGCGATAAAGTCGTGGATTTCCCGAATGCCTATGCGGGAAGTAGTTTCCAAGATCCTTGCTTGCTGACTACCCCTTTCACCGTACTCCCTTCCTTCACGGTCGTGGCAAAGACCAAGACAGATTTACCGGAGGGCATGATCGCTTGCGAGGGACGGATCAGTCAGATTGAGAAGGCAACCATGTGGGTTGAAAGATATGATAAGAACAACAACCTGATGACCGGAGAGACAGATAAGTTTGTAGATAGATATGAGGGTTATTCATATACGTTCGACTGGTTTTTGGGAGACTCGCTGGAATTTGCTACGTTCTATGATGAATATGAAATCTCTTTAGAAGATATATTGGAGTCTTATAGAAATACCCTTCCCGATGACGAGAAAGCTTTGTCTTTCCCCGCGAAAAATTTGATTGAGTATTATGAAAAATTAGACGCATATAAAGATAAGCCTGTGCTTATTGCGAAATTGAAGACATTGCTTTTAGGTGATGTAGATACAGAGCCGAAATTGGTGATTGGCGGGAATTTGGGATATGCGGAGTTTCGTTGGGTAAAAAAAGTGGTAGCGATTCCTTATCTACCGAAGAGTATTCCCGAGGACAACAGACTTTGGCTTTTCTGCGATAGACCTCAAGAACGATCACTGGAAGCCGCTCCCGCCCCGAAACTACTTGTTGGTTTCCCGGACGTGAAGTATCCGGAAGGAATGGAACATTATCCCAATGTTCCCCTGCGTATTGGCTTGCCGAATATCATGGAGAAAAGCATAACCGATATTCCTATCCAAAGCAATGGCCTAAAGATGGGTATGACAGAATCCAATCAATTAGGTCTGCCCCAAAGCAATACTACGGATATCTTCTTGCGGCAAGGGGCTACTTATACAAAGGTGGGTAATTTGACAAAGTTGTCTGCGAAAGCTAAAAGTAAAAATGAGGCAGGTGAAACTGACTATGGCGGTGGATTATTCTCCATGACTTTTGACGATAAAGCTTATACAAATTTTGACGAAGGCCAGATTTATGCCCTCTATATCCCATTCGGTGAATATAAGGATGGAACTTTCGTAGAAGGCTCTTGCGAAGGATACGCTACCTTACTTATCAAGATCGTGCCGGAATATCTGACTTGGAAGGGTACGAACACCGGTGAGGACGCTGAGGCATGGTATAATGACGTAAACTGGCATCAGTCCACGAAAGGGGAATTGTATATAGATCCAAAGGGAGAAAGCACAGAGGATGCCAACGGTAATGATCATGTGACTGTCGCTTTCGCCCCGCTTCATTTCACCCGTATCACGATCCCGAAAGGGCAGACGCTGGAATTGGAAGACTTGAAAACGAAAGATCATTTGTTACAGATTCCCGAAGGGAACTCATCAAAGGCTACCGGGTATATCCAATATGATATGGCGGTAGACAAAGACGGAGATAAAACGATCGTAGCTCCGTACTATATAAATAAGGTAAAGGCTATCTATTTCAAACCCGAGGCGCAGTTACGCCGTCAGCAATTCCTGACGTACGACACTGCCCGTGTGGAATTCGAGATGACACCTGACGCGAAATATTGGGTGGCATCGCCCCTGCAAAGCGTATTCGCCGGCGATATGTACACCGTGAAGAACACGGGCCGTCAGAACACCTATGCTTTTGCCGATATCACCTACAGCACGGCTGACAACGACCGCCAAGCTCCTGCCTTCTACCAGAAAGCTTGGGACAAGGCGATCACGATGTACGTGCCGAAGAGCGAAGCAGATCAAATAGCTTCTTTTCCGGAGAATGGTTTGGATACAACTCATTACGAGGTAGTCCAATCCAACTGGAGCCGTGAATATAACGATGTGAATGTGCCCTACGCTTTAGGAAAGGGATTCTATGCCAGCGTAGAAAAGAAGAATGCGACCGGCTTGGGTGAGAAAGTATTGGTACGCCTGCCGAAAGCGGATGACTCCTACGAGTATGAACCGTGGAAACCGGATACGAAAAGCGCTGCATTGAGAGCCGCCATGACCAAAGCCCCGACTTTAGCGGAACGGATCAATGCCGGCAAGCTGGCGGATGACAAGCCGATCGAGGTGGTATTGACAGATGCGAATGGAACGGAAGAATGGTGGAATACGGATAATGGAACCGTCCGTGTCATTGCTGATGGCGACGGTAAGCACTTCCTGCTGGGTAATCCGTATATGTATCCGTTGGATATCGCTCGTTTCTTGAAAGGGAATGAGACTATCTTAGGGCAAAAATATTGGACATTGGATACGAAGATTGGAGAGGGTCTTGTTGTCGGTACGCCTGATGTGGCATGGGAAAATGGAGATACTGATGCTGCTTCCGGAGCCGTTATCGCCCCCATGCAAGCCTTCTTCGTAGAGCTGAAAGATGCGGCTCAAACGAAAGCGGAAGGTACGGCAACCGGTACCGATCTGAAGGTGGTTCATTTCGATCCCTCCATGATGCAAGGAGAGTCGGAGAAGGTCTCTTCTTCCTTGCGTACCGCTACGGCCAAGAACCCGGTATTGAGGCTGACAGCGGAGCGGGATGCATATCGTAGCACGGCCTTGTTGACGCGGCAGGATGATGCTGCGAATAGCTATGAGGCAGATAAGGATGCCGTAATCTTGCTGGATACGGAACTGGAGGAGATCCCGCAGGTGTACACTATCGCCGGGACTCGTGCCGTGGGTGTGAACGTAGTACGACGGATCGACCAAGTGCCCCTTGGCATATATGCCGGCGAGGGTAAGGGCGAGGTTACACTGACGATAGAGGGTATCGGCGATTGGGCGGAGACGCTTTACCTGTACGATGCCGTGACCCGTAAAAGTACGGAGCTGTTGGACAATACGTATACCTTGCGTTTGGACGGCAGCAGCCATGGACGTTACTTCCTAAGTGCGGGCTCGCCTACCGGTAATGAGGGGGTGGACAACGTAGAATCTATCTCTGTCTATTCCGCCGTATCGGGTAGGATAGTGGCCAGTGCTAGCGAGGCGTTGAAGCGGATACAGGTGTTTACGCCGATGGGTCGTTTGGTACGTACCTTATATCCCGCCCGTCCGACTTATACGTTCGATCTCCCGGCAGGCATCTACATTATCCGCACGGAGATCGCCCACGACCAAAAGACGGTGAAACTACGGGTATTGTAAATAAACCCGCTATAATAGACAAGGGGGTGCGGTTCACTTAGAACCGCACCCCCTTGTTGTTAGTTCGTTTCTACCACTCCATCCTTGATATGGATCACCCGATCCGTGTTTGTGGCCAGCTGTTCGTCATGCGTCACGATGACGAACGTCTGGTTCATCTGGTCTCTTAACTCGAAAAAGAGGGCGTGCAATTCTTCCTTGTTCTTGGTATCGAGGCTTCCCGAAGGTTCGTCGGCGAGGATAACCGCCGGGTTATTGATAAGCGCACGGGCTACCGCTACCCGTTGCTTTTCTCCGCCGGATAGCTCGGCGGGCTTGTGTGCCATACGATCGGAGAGTTTCAAGAAGTCCAGCATCTCTTTCGCCCGCTTCTCGGCTATGGCCGATTTCTCCTTGGCGATCAGGGCTGGGATCATCACGTTTTCCAAGGCCGTGAACTCCGGCAATAATTGATGGAACTGGAAGACGAAGCCGATATTCCGGTTGCGGAAAGCCGCCAATTCCTTATCGCCCAATCGTCTTGTCTCCGTGCCATTGATAACCAGCCGCCCGCTATCCGGTGCGTCGAGCGTGCCGATGATTTGCAACAAGGTTGTCTTACCCGCCCCGCTGGGGCCTACGATAGCGACAACCTCGCCCTTGTTTATCGTGAGGTCGATACCTTTCAATACTTGTAAGGCACCGAAACTTTTCGTTATTCCTTCGGTTTGTATCATATCAAGTTTCTTAGGACGTGCGAGGCAAGGAAACAGCCGAACGTAGCCGGCATATAAGAGACCGTTCCCGTGGTCGTACGTTTACATGTTTCGTTTTCAATTTCGATCACGGCGTCCGGATCAGCGAACTCGGTGGAAAATACGACGGGAATTCCCTTGCTTACGCCTAGAGGACGCAACCGTTTCCGCACCGCTTTCGCAAGGGCGCAATTGATTGTCTTGGAGATATCCGCAATCCGTACCAAGGACGGGTCTACCTTAGCGCCTGCCCCCATGGAGGACACGATGGGGATCTTATGGATATATGCTTGGTACATCAGGTATACCTTGGGACTTAGGGAATCGATGGCATCTACCACGAAATCGAGAGGGGCCGATAGGAGTACCTCCTCCGTCCGCTCGTCTCGCAGGAATTCATTCAGGACGGTTAGTTGCAACTGGGGATTGATATCGAGCAAACGCTTGGCTACGACCTCGGCTTTCGGCATCCCTAGGGTGGAATGAAGGGCGGGCAATTGGCGGTTGATATTACTCTCGTTTACCGTATCGGCGTCTATGATTGTCATCTTTCCTACTCCGGCCCGGCAAATCTGCTCGGCGGCATAAGCTCCCACACCTCCTAACCCAACTACCAATACATGGCTACGGGATAAGCGCTCCATACGCTCGGCTCCGAACAAAAGTTCCGTCCGTGTATTCCAATTGTAACTCATTTATATACTTTTGAGGACAAAAGTAATCAATTGTTCCGGTTCCTCCAATACTTGCTTTTATCCGAAAGCTTTGTGTCTTGTTACTGCACGGGCGTTGCAGCGTTACTGTATGGGCGTTGCAGTATTACTGCATCAGCCTTGCAGTACCACTGCAACCCGGGTTGCAGTGGGTGGATTGTGTCAGATGGGTTGAATATGAAAGACCGATCCTCCGTCGGAGGCCAGCGGAAGGGTGATTTTATCCCTGTAGGTGATCTCCTTAACCTCTTTTACGAGTTTGTTCGAGTCTATATTCGTATCTTCAGCATCTTTATAGATCGTTATCTTATATTTCTTGTCCTTATCCAAGAACTTGAGGTCTACATCGATACTGCGTGCTTGGCTGTTATTGATCGTACCGACAAACCAATCCTCTCCCTTTTTGCGGGCGATCGTTACGTATTCATTGACGGAAGCGTTCGGAACGACTGTTTGGTCCCAAGTCGTAGGCACGGCTTTCAGGAACTCGAATCCCGGTTGTCCCTCGTAAGCCTCCGGCGTATCGCAAATCATGCCGAGATAGCTCTCTAATACCACGTACATCGCTAACATATGGCAACGGGTACTCATTACATAAGGGTTACGTTCTTGGTTCTTGAACTTATCCCTTGGCAAAGAGCGGAAACCACCTAAATGATAATCTGTCGCTCCCGCTAATAAACGGGTAAAAGGCATATGGATGTCATGATCCGCGTCGGTATCCTTATCCCATTTGCAATGCTCGTAATTAAGCGTACCCTCGCGGGTGAACTCGTTGGGATAGGTACGGTTCAATCCAGACGGCTTGCAAGCTCCGTGGAATTGCACGAATAGATGATGCTTGGCCGCCTTCGCCAAGAACTCTTCTTGGATACGGATCATCTCTTGATCGTCTCGATCCATGAAATCGATCATCATACCGGCGATTCCCCATTTCTCGAATTGGGCGAAAGCCTCGTCTATCTTCGCGTACAGAGGTTTCCAGTTGGTCCATAAATGGATACGTACGCCTTGGCTCTTGGCGTAATCGCAAATCTCCTGCATATTGAGGCTCGGAACGACTTTCAAGATGTCCGCTTTCGGACCCGGAGAACCGAATCCGGCTCCATCCTCGTCATACCAAGCTTGCTCGGCGTTCCCGTAGATCGAGTGATAATCCAATCCGTTACGGGCTACGAAATCAATGTAATATTTATTCGTGGGGAAATTGTTTCCGCCAAGGAAAGTCGTATCTGGAACGACATTCCCGTTCCACCACGTAAAAGTAGTCTTACCCGGCTTAATCCAAGACGTATCCTCTATCTTACAAGGCTCATTGAGATTCGTAAGGATATTGGACGCTATCAAGGAACCGATTTGATCGCTGATCATCAAGACCCGCCAAGGAGATTGATGGGGTAGGGATGCCTCTACCTTGATACGTTCTTGTCCCAGTTTAGGTGATAGTTTCCCGAGAAGAGCCCCGTTTTCTTTCCATAGGTACATACCGGCGTAATTACGAACCGCCGCCTCGGTAATCGCCATATAAACATGGTTCGGGAAAGAGAACAGGGCGGGCATATCCATCAATCGTTTATTATCCATGTCGGCATAATCCGTGACCGTATATTTACCTTCGTGGGAACTTTGGTAGTTGGGGAGGAATAAAGTGGTTACGTTCGGGTTACTTTGTAGGTTGAAGGTGGTTCCCTCGTCATACATGATATACGAATCCCATCCTTTTTGCTTCGGAAACTCATAGCGGAAGGCGATACCGTCATCGAAAGCCCTTACGACCAGATTAATCTTGCGGAAAGGTTGAACGGTTTCCTCTAGCGGGATGATTACCTCTTTGGAAAGGCTATGTATATGTTTCGCCTTACCGACGATCAATTCGTAGGTCTCTTCCTTCGTGCTGAACACGGGTTTGTTGATCTTTACATTTTCCCCGAACGCCCCATTATCGAAAGTCAACGTTAGCGGAGAGTCTTGGATCAGGGTTTGTTTATTAAACGCTACGCTGTATACCGGGCTATTCTTATCCAAAACCAAGGAGAACTTGATCTTTCCGTTTGGAGAAGACAACCGTACGCTTTTATTTGCGTATAAAGAGTGAGCGCAAAGTATAAAAAATGTCAGAATGAGGTAGATTGATTCTTTTTTCATGGATGATAATTTTAATAGCCCAAAGATATACATATTTATTTTGTACGGTTTAACTGCTTCAACAATTCTTTAAGGCTGACGGTCTCATTCTTGACCAATGGTTTTGCCCAATAGGAAATACTCAAGATATAGCCCAGCGTGATAAATAGGAAAAACATGGAATAGCGCAACCCGATCAGATCTCCAAGTCCACCAATGATGAACGGAATCAATGCCCCACCGAAAATACCCGTACACAAGATACCGGAAAAAGCCCCATGATGCTTATCCACGGAGTTAAGGGCTAAGGCGAATATCACCGAAAACATGATCGAGATCGAGAAGCCGCAACAAGCGAAAGCGATAATCGCTACTTGCGTAGGACCGAAGAGCGCTATCGATAAATTAAGGATCGCTATCATCGAGAAAATACGTAACATCAGCTTTGAGTCGATTAACTTTACGATCACCAATCCCAACAAGCAGCCGATGGACATCAATCCCCAGAACCAAGCAACCGTAGTAGCCCCGGCTCCTTCCGGGCTGACCCCATGATACATATTCAGGAAAAGACTCATCCAATTCGCCAATCCTTGCTCGGTTCCCACATAAGCGATAATCCCCAAGAAATAGAATATAACTTGTTTTTGCTTGAGTAATTCTTTATAATTCTGTACCGTTCCCGCCTTCTCATCTTCCTTTAATTCTACTTTCGGGAATTTGACATAAGAGATAACCACTAACATGATGACAAAAACAATCGTAAAGATAAAATAGAGCGAGCTCCAAGGTAAGCTCTCCGGCGTTATCCCTTTGAGGAAACGGATGAAGAAGTCGTTCGCCGGATCCTCACCGGTTAATTTCCGCATAAGCCCGGCCAAGACGAACGGGCTCATGAAAGAAGCGGCCCCGAATACGATCTGGGCCAATACCTGATTAAAGGCATATTTTTTCTCTCCGCCCGCCTCACGCATCAAGGGCAATATAATCACCTGTAGCATCGCCATGCCCAGACCGATAGCGAAAAGGGAGGTCAATACGATAGGGTAGGTCGGGAACATGACGAAAAGCCCCGCACCCAAAAACGCCAGACTGAAAGCGATCAATAAGGAAATCTTTCCCCCGAAACGCTCGATGATCATTCCTGCCGGGATCGACATGATGCCATATGCCAAGAAAAACGAGAACGGTAAGAAAGCGGCCAATGTCAAGCTCAGCCCAAAACTATCGATAATCATCGGTAGCATAGGGCCTAATATATTGGTAACAAAAGAAATGACAAACCAAATACACAAGATGAGGAGTACGATCCAATTATTCTTATTCATGATAGATAGATTCAATGATTAAACACCAATGCCGCTGCCCCGAGGCATCCGGCCTTATTTCCTAATCGGGCAAGCTCGATAGTCGTGAAGTACGAGGTTTCCTTCATCACGTATTTCCCGACCTGCTCCCGTATATTGTCAATGTAGAAATCTCCGGATTCCGAAATGCCTCCGCCGATAATCACCTTTTGCGGAGCGAAAATGTTGATAAGGCTCGCTACGCCTAGGGACAGATTCCGGAAATGATCCTCCATAGCGAGTACGGCCTCTTTCTCCTGAGCTTTATAGCGCTCTACTATATATTTTCCATCGATACGGGAAGGTATCTCTCGTCCGTTCTTCTCCAATAATTGCCGATATAAGGTGATCAACGCACTTACGGAAGCGTGTGCCTCTAGGCAACCGGACGCTCCGCAAGTACATTGATTCCCATTCAGACCATGAATAATTAAGTGCCCAAGTTCGGTGCCCCGGTTCCGGTAGCCGCCATAAAGCCGGCCGTTCAAGAACAAGGCGCCCCCAATGCCGGTACCCACCGTCAGGAAAACGATATCGGAGAGACCTTTAGCCGCCCCATATATCACCTCGCCCAACCCCATAAGGTTTGCGTCGTTGTCGATGAATACCGGTAGATTAAATTCCGCTAACGCAAGATCCAATTGTTGGTTATCTAGTTCAGGAAGATTATTGGCAAAGAGAACCACCCCATTATCTACTACGGAAGGTACACCTATGCCAATTCCGTAAATCCCCCAATCCCGGGAACGGGCGTAGTCTGTCATTTTCCGTACGATACTTTTTATGGTATCGGATAATGGGCGTGGATTCTCTTTTGATTGTGTGGTTTCCGACGATTCGTAAAGAATGTCGCCATTCTGGTTCACAAGAGTATATTTTATGCTTGTTCCTCCAATGTCTAATGCGATAGCGTATTTCATGATAATTGTAAAAGCTTAATTAGAACTATGCGCCGCTTCCCTGTCGATCAGGCAAATCACGTTCGGGTGCAGCCACAATAAGGAGGCCGGCAACTCCGTCGAGATCTTCTGTTCAAGGAAAGCTTGAGTAATCTCCCTTTTCTTTATCCCGTTGATAAGAAGGATAATCAGGCGTGACTGAAAGATATTCGCCATGCCCAATGTCAGTCCGTATCCCGGTTTCTCCGTATCCCCGGCGATCATGGGATGTTGCAAGGATTTCTGGGACAGATGAGCCACATGACAATTCGTATGTAAGGAAGGAGCCGGCTCGTTCAAGGCGATATGACCGTTCATCCCTATTCCTAATATACAAATGTCGATAGGGCCTTTTTGATCCAGTATCTGTTGGATCCGCTCACATTCCGCCTCAGGGTTCTCCGGATCGCTTTGGAACGCTATATACCGGTCTTCCGGGATTTGAAGCGGACCTACGAAATAGTTCCGTAGATACGACTCGCACGTACCCGGGTGGTCCATCGGGATTCCTCCCCATTCATCAAGCTTTAGTACCGTGAATTGGGAGAATAATTCCGGTTGGCGACTGGCTTCCTCTACCAGCAACTCATACATCCGGGTAGGAGAGCCCCCAGTGGCGGCACAAAGCGTAAGTGCCTTGTGCTGCCCTAACTCTGAGGTAACAATCTCTTTTGCCTTAAGGCTTAATGCCTCATAAGATTGACAAATCTCTATTCTCATACGATTTTAGAGCTCTTTGATTCGGATATTGCGGAAGCAAACACCATAACCGTGGTCTTGCATACCGATGTAACCCGGTTGTTTTCCGCATTGTAGCATCAAGTCGTAAGCTTCCGGGCATTTCTCCGGACTCGTGCTGAACTTGCTGAACTTACTATGATCCACTAACGCACGCCATACCGGTGTACCGAACTGGAATTCCAGCACTTTCACGTCGTTCATGTAATGGATCACGCGTTGGTTATAGACAACGATTCTCGTCTTGTTCCAGTTTCCGTACGGTTTTACGGGTTGTGGATCCGGCATAATCATGTCATATACGGCACCGGCCTGACGGTTACCGTCGCAACCTTCCCATGCGTCCGGCATATTCTCGTTGTCGAGTAACTGATATTCTGGGCTGGAGTAATAAATAGGTGTACCCTCAATTTCTTGCGCTGTATAGAAGATACCGCTATTACCGGCCTTGTCGATCTTCCATTCGATCTCGAAAACGAAATTTTTGAACTTCTTGTCGTAGATCAAGTCGCCGAAGCCCGTGTCTGCCTTATTGTCGCTACCTTTATAGGTGATCGATCCGTCTTCAACCACCCAACCTTGGGGTACATCCTGACGGCAATAGCCGCGCCATCCGTTCAAGGTCTTGCCGTCGAACATGGTGATCCACTCGCCTCCCGTAGGGATACCGTCGCTATCGAGGGCTTGGGCTTGGGCGGTTTGCGTTCCGGCATCGTTGGTATTACCGCCGGAGGTACATGACAGGGCCGACGCGAATAAGGCTACGGCCATAATACTGCTATAAATCTTTTTCATCGCTATTATGAATGTTTGTTGTTTGTTAGAAACTTGTTAGATAATTATTAGGAATTTGTTAGGTTCCTGTTAGGTTACCGTTAGATTCCTGTTAGCTTTTATAACTTCAGGTCTTCCCATCCATCGCGGTATTTCCGCTTGATGAATTGGTTCGCCTGCTCGAAATTGGTGATACGCATATTCGCTCCATCCCATAGGAAAGTCTTGTTTCTTCCCGGATAGATGAAGCCTTCACGCTCTCCGTAGATCGAGTCGTTATGTTTCACTTGTTCCCGGATATTATGGCTCCGTAAGATCAAGTTACCCATCAATACGGTCTCAGTCAACGGACCGGCGTATCCTTCGAACGGAGATTCTACGTTTGCCTTATCGTACCCTGCGATACAAGAGTCGATCCATGCCCAATAGTGGCCATTCGTACCCCCTTCGATACGTTTATATTTATGAGGAATGTTCACGTCTTTGTCGAATAAAGGTTTCTTGTTCGCTTTTACCCCCTTCGGCCAGAATCTTGGATCGGAACCACCCCAGCCACAAGAAGCCATACCTTTCGTACCTACGAATACGGTTGCGCCTTCTACGTCCATCATATCCAAGTCTCCCATCGTGCAGGTCATATCGGCATCTGGGTCGATCTCCTCGAAACGTTCCGGCATGATACCGCCGTCCATCCAATACAGACTCAAGTCGCTTCCGTCTTTCTTCTTGAATTTATAACGGATCGAGCTGGCTACCGGGCAACTTTCAGGATAATAGGCTTCTTCGAAGATACCGGAGTAAACATTGGTCGTGCTGCAAGAAACCTCGGTCGGATAACCTAATTGAAGCAATTTGAATGGAGGGCCGATGATGTGGCAACCCATATCTCCAAGAGCGCCTGTACCGAAACGCCACCAACCACGCCAGTTGAACGGAACCAAATTATCCACATAGTCTACATACTCCGTTGTTCCTAACCATAAATCCCAATTCAAGCCTTTAGGAACAGGCGGTTTCTGGTTCGGCCAAGGAATACCTTGTGGCCATACGGGGCGGTTGGTCCAGCAATATACTTTCTGGATGTCACCCAACAGATCTGCCTCGAGCCATTCACGAAGGGTACGCATACCGTCGCAAGAGTTACCTTGGTCACCCATCTGGGTCACGACCTTATATTTCTTGGCAGCCTCGGTAAGGATACGTGCCTCGTAAATATCGTGCGCGATCGGTTTTTGCAGATATACGTGCTTACCCATCCGCATAGCGCCGAAAGCTTGGATCGCATGGTTATGATCCGGGGTGGAGATACATACGGCATCGAAGTTCTTACCTTCCTTCTCGTACATCTCACGGAAGTCGTTAAAATACTTAGCTTTTGGATAGGTCTTGCGAGCGTCGACAGATTGACGGTCATCCACGTCGCACAGACAGGTGATCGCCGCGTTTTTGTGCGGCGTATTCATCAAGCTACCCAAATCGGCGGCTCCCATACCGCCACAGCCTACTTTCGCGATATAAAGCTTATCGCTGGGAGCTACATGTCCTAATCCCGCTACGGTAAAGCTGGGCAGGATCGTAAGGGCGGCAGCGCCTGTGGCTGCCATCCCAAGGAATTCCCTTCTAGAGATTCCAGTCGGACTGGATTGTTTATTTACCTCTTTCATAAATTTGTTCATATTATGATTAATAATTGAATTGGGGTCTAAAGAATTGATATTAAAAACAGACTGATATGATTAGAATGCCGGATATCCCGGGTTCTGTTTTAAGTTATTGTTCTTTTGATATGCTTTCAACGGGATAGGGAAGATCTTCCGGTATTCCGGAGTCTGCTTTTCCTTCCACCATCTTGGAGCTAGATAGGTGCCGAACCGGATCATGTCCTGACGGCGGACAAACTCAAAGGCTAATTCGTAACCGCGCTCATCGTAAATGTTCTCCAAGGTGACTTGTTGATAGTTATGATCGCTATCTTGATAGGCTCTCTCGCGGATAGCGTTAACTAGGCGAGTCGCTTCGCCGGGATCTCCACCCATGCGGAGAAGCGCTTCCGCTTTCATCAAATAGGCATCCGCCAAACGGAAAATAGCTACGTCATTTTCCATGTAGGTGTTTTGCATACCTTTCTCAAATACCCATTTACAGATACGGGCACCCTCTTCTTGGTGTACCTCGCCCCAGCGTGTCAGGTTGCCTTCGTTGTCGGTCTTCTCGGTTCCGGGTACGACGTTAAGGTCGATCGTATGGATCAAATCATGACCTATGGATGTTTTCAATACCTCGCCCGTGTTCGGATCTATCATTGGACCAATCAGGAAGGTACCTTCGTATCTAGGATCTTCCGTATCAAAAGTACGAACGAATTCGGGTTGCGCACAAAGTCCATTCCAAGCATCTGCCGTGAATCCAAGTGCTTGCGGACTTAGGTAGTGCAGGGTCCAGTAGTGCATGACATTACCCCATTCGTTTTTATTGAAGCAGATAGGAAGGATGATTTCTCTGGATACCTCGTTGTGTACCTCGAAATTTGTCTTCCAGTTGGGTTCCAAGATATAATCCAGCTTCATAAGTTCATCGCATTGCTCTACAACTCCTTTCCAATTGGTTTGGCCGATCCACTCTTCTGCGTTTAGGTACATCTTGGCCAGTACCATGTGGGCTGCGCCCTGCGTGAATTTCCCGTAGCTATCATCGGATACGTCTTTGCGTAAATTGGGGAGAATCTCAGTCAGCTCGTCTACGACAAATTTGTAAATGTCGGCACGACTCGTAATAGTAGGTAGTTCCGTATTTTTGAAGTCTGTTACTAACGGTGCATTACCAAAATTATCCACGATGATGTAATACCAGAAAGCTCTTAATCCCCTCAGTTCGGATAAATATCGAACTCTTTGTTCCTCGCTCATGGCTTCATTCGATTCGATGATGCTATATACCGAGTTTACTTTGGTGACGGCTTCCATACAATAGTTCCACATATTTTCTACTGAATAGGAAGTGCTAGACCAAGTATGCATCGTTTGTTCCATATATTGGCCTCCATCCCACCAGTCTCCACCTACACGGGTAGGAGCTACCATGATATCTGCGGTCATATCAGCCATACCAAAAGGCCCATCGTATGCAAACATATTGGTTAGGGAACGGTATGCGGGTGCCATGATCGCATCAATTTGCGCAGCACTTGTTCCGAATGAATCTGTTGGCAGTTTGTCATATACATTCTCATCCAGATCCATGCAGGAAACTAAAGCTGCGGGGGCAAGAACGGTACAAATTATATTTTTGATTATCTTGTTCATGATCGTTGCTGTTTATACATTAGAAGTTTAAGTTTAATCCGACAGAGAAGGTACGAGCCTTCGGATAGAATTCGCGAGATTCTACTCCCGGTGCTAATCCATCCATCGGAACTTCTGGGTCTAAGCCTTTGTAACCGGTGATGACGAATAGATTCTGAGCCGTGAAATAGACACGCATACCGTTTAAGGCGTTGATTTTATACCCTAATGTCAAGTTATCAAGACGCATGAAGGATCCGTTTTCCAAATAGAAATCGGAGATCATAGGCGTTTGATTCAAGGTGAATGTCAAAGGATCATCCAATGCGTTGGTTCCCGGTAAGAAACCTGGATGAGCGTAAGAGGCCCGGCTAGCGTTCAATACTTTGTTACCTAGGCTTCCGCGTAAGAAGAACGATAAGTCGAAGTTCTTATAACGGAACGAGTTGGTAATACCATAAGTCAACTTGGGTTGGGCAGAACCGATATAATCATAGTCGGCAGGATCCGAGATCTCACCATCTCCATTTTGGTCTACGAAGATATAATGTCCATCCGCGTCCAATCCTTTACAAACGAATCCGAAGAATTGTCCAACCGGACGACCCTCTTCCAAAATATGCGTAGAGCTGGAACTTCCACCTCGGATGAACAAATCACCTACCATTACACGATCCATCGTAAAACGGTCGTTAGAAAGGTGAGTCACCTCGTTGTCGTTATGTGCGAAATTAACGTTGATGTTCCATTCGAAATCTTTTGTACGGATCGCATCCGCATTTAAGCTGACCTCAACACCTCTATTACGCATATCTCCTACGTTTGCCATCATTTCATTATACAAATAGGGCGGTGTAGGTACGGGATAGGAGTAGAGCATATCTGAAGTATTCTTGTTGTACCATTCGATACGTCCACCTAGGCGGTTGTCCAATACGGAGAAGTCTAATCCGATATTTAACATAGCCGTCTCTTCCCATTTTAAGTCCGGATTCGCATTCTGACTAATTGTGAAAGCAGGTCTCCATGAGCCATTGTTATAATAAAGTCCGTCAGTTCCATACAGCTCGAGAGTCGTATAAGGATCTAGGCCGCTTTGATTTCCGGTGATACCGTAACCAACGCTCAACTTTAAGTCATTCAGCCAATTGCTGGTTTTCTTCATGAAAGACTCTTGCGTCAAGTTCCAGCCGACGGAAACAGAAGGGAAGGTACCCCATTTATGATTGGCACCGAATTTAGAGGATCCATCCCTACGCACCGTAGCGGTTATCATATATTTCTCATTGAAGCTATAGTTCGCTCTTGCGTATAAGGAGATCAAACGGCTCTGGTACTTAGAGGAAGTAGCATCACCCGGGCTTAAGAGCTGGCCGGAGGCCAAATCGTTTGCGCCCAAGAGATCCGTAATGAATCCACGGGTTTTTACGTAGTGTTCCTCATAGTTTTCCTCTTCCCATGAATAACCGGCTAGGGCATTGATCTTATGCTTACCGAGCTCTTTGTTGTAATTAGCAGTCCATTCCATCAAGTCTCTGTCTTTGATGCGTCCCTTCCGTTCCGCTTTGCCGCCATCCTTATAGCCGGCCTCGGATTCTATGCTGTTGTATCGGCTTTCATCTTCGGAGTTACGGCTTTTGGAAAGGAAAGCTTTTACCTCTAATCCATCTATTATTGTGTATCCGACAGAGGCTGTACCATAGAAATTGTTGATCCGGTTCTTTGCGGTGTTCTCATCTTGGTTGCGAACTGGGTTTCCTTGGTCGTAGTCACGGCTTTCGAACCAAGATCCATCCTCTTGGTGAACCGGAAGAACGGGCAACATATTGTATGCTAACAAGAAATTACGATTGTAGGGTAGATCATTGTTTGTGATGGTAGCTACACCTGTCAAGTCGATCTTTAAGCGATCTTCCAAAGCTCTTTGGGAGAATTGGAAACGAGCGTTATAGCGGGTCATACTGTTGTCGCGGGCTATACCCTCACGTTGCATGTATGATAATGAACCTCTATAATTATGATGGCTGCCTCCTCCTGATAAAGAGACGCTATGATCTTGTTGCAAGCCGAGTCGGGTGATCTCATCGAACCAGTCCGTGTTTGCGCCTCGGTCGAAATCGGGAGCGGTCGGCATGGATGCGGTATGCTCGCGCCAAGAATTGGCTGTCAATAAATTGGGCTTGTTAGCCAAGCTTGCTACACCTACAGCTCCGGAGTAGTTGACTGTTGGTTTGCTGGCATATCCCTTTTTCGTAGTAATCAAGATAACACCGCCTGATGCGCGCGAACCGTAAATAGCTGCGGAGGAAGCGTCTTTCAAGATAGAAATAGATTCGATATCTTGTGGAGAGACCGTGGACATATCGGCTCCAGGTACGTTGTCGATAACGACTAGCGGACCTTGGTCGCTTTGCAAGGTAGACATACCTCTTAACTGGATAGAAGGGCTGCTGGTAACATCTCCGGATCCCGTGTTGATGTTCAAACCGGCTACTTTACCTTGTAGCATATCCGCTGCGTTACGAGTCAAACCTTGGTTAAACTCCTCAGCGGTCACATTGGTGATAGAACCGGTAATCTCACGTTTTGTCTGTGTACCGTAACCTACTACGACTACCTCGTCCAGTTTTTGAGTGTCCTCTTTCAGGTTTACATTGATCTCGTTTTTGCCGCCTACCGGTTGCAACTGTGTCATGTAACCGATATAGGAAAACTCAAGGGTCGCGTTTGAGGATACTTCCATCATGTATTTACCGTCCAGATCCGTAATCGTACCGTTGGTCGTGCCTTTCTCGACAACGTTAGCGCCGATAATAGCGTTTCCTTCCGCATCTTTAACGACACCGGTAATACGTTTTTTAGTTTGCTGGGCGACAATGTTTTTATTAAATACATTGATATTTCGTCCTTCGATCGAATATTTCAAACTCGTGTTGCGTAGTGCTTGCGATAAGATATTTTCTATGGACTTATCGGTTGCGTTCACGCTCACTTTTACGTTCTTTACGTCAGAATCCACATAGAAGAATAAGAAATCGCTTTGTTTTTCTATAATAGCGAATAGATCGGTTAGCGGGGCCTGATCCGTCTTCACGGAAATCGTTACAGATTGTGAATAGGAATTAGTCGCTACCGCTTGGAACAGTGTCAAGAAAAGTAAAATAAAGGACATTTTTAGGACCGAGAGCATTTTTTTTAAGTCTTTGGACCTAAAAGACCTATAATACGAAACATTTTCCATATTTTTGTACTGATAAAAGGTTGATAATATGCGTCTGTCACAAAATTTGGTCGTGGAGTAGCAGAAGCAGGAATTAATTCTTTTTAATGGGGCCGGCTGTATTTTTGCAGCCGGTTTTGTTTTTTTTGAAAGATATGATCCGTGTTATCTCATAGGCATTGCTTGTTTTTTTTAAGATGTGTTGATATTTTTATTTTATTGAATATAGTAAGTTCCATCTCTTTGTGACCATTTGATCGGCAAACTGCGAGATATTACTTGTAAAATCTCCTTTAAAGATTGATCCTCGCTGAATGTTCCGGATACAGTGACATTCGGGTCCATCAGTTTCTTGTTTTCTATATGGATCGGGATCTCGTATTTTTTCTCAAGCTCATTCAGCAAGGTACAAAGCGCTATTGATTTATACTTTAGCAAGCCGTCTTTCCATGCCAGATTTTCTTTTGCGTTGACGGATTGGATATCAATCTTGTTCGTTGAACGGATGAATGTAAGTTGCTGGTCGGGAGCTAGTAAGACTTGTTGTGTCGGGCTTTCGAAACGGATAGACCCTTCCAGCAGGACGGCTGTGATCTGATCCTTCCCTTTATCGGCTTTTACACTAAAGGTCGTTCCTAATACCCGTATGGAGGCATTTCCCATATCGACGATGAAAGGTCTTTCCGGATTTTTCGCCACCTCGAAATAGGCTTCTCCTTCCAAATTAACCTTTCGCTGATCCGTACCGTATGCGTCAGAGTAGGTAAAGCGACTATTCCGGTTCAAAATGATCTTCGTACCATCATCCAATGTAAAATGAGATTTATTTTTATCGGTTATATAGGTATAGAATTGCTGAACCTTCCCTTCCCGGGTATTTAAGTGCGTCGTAGCGAAAAACAGAACAAGAAAGGCGATTGCCGCCGCAATGGGAGTAGCGATGAAACGGATCAGCCTCAATCTCTTTTGCCTGCTTTGATCGTCGATCTTCTTTCTCAAATTATCGAGGGACACATTAGGCATTAAGGAATGGCTGAACGAGACTTCCGCATCCCAATAACTCTTTAGCAACCGAAATTCTTTTTTGTTCTTTTCGTCTGCGTTCAGCCATTCGCTCAGCGAAAGAAAATCTTCCGAGGAGCTGTTGCCACTTAATATCCTTGTGATAATATGATCTATGCTATTCTCCATTTTAAGTTGTTTCTATACTAATAGTCGCAACCAAATTTGAAAACCCTTAGTGGGAGCATAGATTTTTTACTTATTTTTTTCGTAGCTCATACACGAGTTCTTTGTATTCGGGGATCGCGTTGAATGAGGGGCATTGTTTGATCCATTCATCCGGCGAGATCGTCCCGTCTCCGTTTAAGTCCTCCGAGAGATCCCGGTGCCCACAGACCCATGAGCCGGGAAAGCAGATTAAGAGATGCCGGATCAAACGTAACAACGAGGTCTTTTGAGCCTGTGTGCGGGTATCCCGTGGCTGTCCGGTGATGTCCAGTCCACCCTCGTAGCAAATCCCGATGCTGTGTTTGTTGTGTCCTCTCGCATGAGCCGGAATTTGCTCTAGCGGGCGCAGGTTCACTACTTCTCCCGATTTACGGATGTAGAAGTTGTAACCGGCACGGAGGAATCCCCGTGCCTTATGGTCACTCTCCAGTTGCTCCGGGCTATAATCCGTATTCTCACGGGTTGCCGAGCAATGAATCACGATCAGGTCAATTTTTCTCATATCTCGTCCGGGCTTTCGCTATCAGAACCTGCGCTCTTTTTCGTAACCTCCAGAGGCTCGAAATTCACCTCATTGCGGGTAGTCCGCAGGGCCGAGCCCGGGAAAAAGATAATACGTGCCCCCTTTATCTTGGTGGCGTCGAAGTCCTCGGGCGTATTCGTTCCTTCGGAGTTAATAGACATACGGAAGTTTCCAAATTCTCCCAATTGCACCACGTTGCCGGAGGAAAGTTCCAGATCCATCGCCCAGTTTAATGAATCGAGCACCGCTTTCACGTCCGCCGACGAAAGCGTGGAGCGAGAGCAAATCAGTTTACATAATTTGTTGAGGTCCGAAGTCCCCGACGTTTTAGCGATCGCGTAGTTCTTTACTGAGTCTTTCTCTGCGCCGTTCAATACCTTACGCTTTACTACTTTAAATTTCACTGCCATAATTTTGAATTTTAAAAGGTTAATTACTAATGACAATGCAAAGATAGAGCCTCTGAAAAACGGGAATCGGCGAGTGTCGGTGAGTGTCGGGATATGTAAGTAGTAGTCGGTTTACTTGTTATTCTGGTTTTTTATTACGTAATTTGCGTTACGTGAATTGCGTAATGCAAATAAGATGCTGAATATGAATAATCCTTTTTTAATAGTTGGTTATCAAGGTCCAGAATATTTTTGTGATCGGGAGAAAGAGACTGAAGTGATTTTATCCGCTCTTCATAATGGGAGAAATATCACGTTGGTAAGCCCTCGCCGTATGGGAAAGACCGGTTTGATCAAGAATGTTTTTTATACGCTACAAGAAAAGGAGAAGAATGCCAAGTGCTTCTACTTAGATATTTTCTCTACTCAAAATTTGCGTGAGTTTGTCGCTTTGTTGGGAAGGGAAATCTTAGGTAAGCTGGATAGTCTCTCTCAATCTACGCTGAAGACCTTGCTTTCTTTTTTTAAGAGTTGCCGTCCCGTGATAACAATGGATGAGTTATCGGGCATTCCGTCTGTATCCTTGGATATCGTCCCTTCGAAAGAGGAGGAGACGCTGAAGGAGATTTTCGACTACTTGCGGCAGTCTGGAAGAGAATGTTATCTGGCTATTGACGAGTTCCAGCAAATCATGGAATATCCGGAGAAAGGGGTGGAAGGCCTATTGCGTTCTTATATTCAATTTTTGCCGAATGTTCATTTTATCTTTTCGGGGAGTAAAAAGCACTTGATGGAATATATATTCTTCTCAATCAAGCGCCCCTTCTATCAATCCACCCAAAAATTATTTTTAGACAAGATCAGCAAGGAGGTGTATTTTTCCTTTGCCCATTCTTTCTTCGAGAAGGAAGGGAAGGAGCTTCCGGAAGAAATATTTGATAAGGTGTACACATGGGTAGATGGGCATACTTGGTATGTGCAATATCTTTTGAACCGTCTCTTCGCTTTACCGGAAAAAACACTTTCTCCGGAGCTTCTTGATTCTCTCATGATGGAGATCTTACGGGAAGAAGAATATACCTACCAGACTTATTTCCAATTGTTGACATTTAATCAAATCCAGCTATTGAAAGCGATCGCCAAGGAAGGGATTGTCCGGAAGGTCAATGCTGCCGCCTTCATCAAAAAGTATGATTTGAAGGCGGTGAGTAGCGTGAATACTTCCTTAAGGATCTTAATAGATAAGGAGTTTATATTGAGGCAACCGGATGGGTATATCGTGTATGATAGGTTCATGTCTATTTGGCTCAGCCGGATATGACAACGGATGAAAAATATTTAGTTGACACAGTTTGCTCGTACTACCAAAAATTATTCCATTAATATTATGATGGGATTATCTTCTTTGCCCAAATGCCAAAATATTTGTTCTCTTTTTTCTACACAACACGATCAGTTGATTTGTGTCCTCTCCCCAACTTTCGAACTGTTTTTGCAAGGTAGGGGATAGGGTGCGTTTCTTATCCTTTATCCATTGCGCTAGGTCGAACCATTCCATGGTCGTAATGTATAGGTCGTTAGTACTCCAACGAGGCCAGAAATTGGGGCCACCTAAAATATCGTCGGTGATTTTCATCCCGTCCTCATTTTTCACAACAAAACCCTCCCTCTCTTTTTTATCGTAAATCACGAATTTGTAATCATTCTCATTCTCTCCCCGTTGAGTCTGCTTTTGCCTGACTGCGGTGAAAAAGAAGTAACGATCGTCTTCCTCCAATCTTGGTATATTCCAATAATTAATCGCATTTTTGTTATATGCGTCCTCGGAATACCAAGCCTCGTACTCTATGGGCATCTGGTATTTACCCATATCTAGATAGAGATAAGGTCTCCATTTTGTTCCCGATAACTGATATACGGTATCTCTTGACGAGCGGGTTTTCATATAAACATTCTCTTTATATTTCGAGAATTCTCTCAATTCAGAGGAGGAGACAAAAGAAAATCCCTCGTTGAAACTCTCTATCCCATAATTCGGATTGGGCATGACAGTAACGGTATCACCCGCTAAACTCAATGCGCAAGCCATATATTTATCTATATGCATACAAAGATTACAAGTCCATAATACAGAATCCACAAAGACTATATTAAAAAAGTAATCATTAATTTTCTCCTTCCGAAGAAAATTTCCATCGTAATCATAATATAAGATCTGTTGCGTATCCGCATGGATGATCTCTTTTCGAGTAGGATTTATATCTATGCCTAGAATATAGAGATATTCGTCGGGTCCTTGTCCTTGACGGCCTATCTGTTTAACGAATTCACCGGTTCTCGTAAATTTGTAAATTCCTTGCCTTGTGTGAATCAACCAGAAATTATCACCGCAGACAATGTTTAAGATGCGGGAGATTACGATATCATGTGGAGTCTTCAACTCTAAATACTCAATGGTATCGGCTATCTCGGAGATTTTCATCTTTTGCTCTGTCTCTATGCATCGCTCGAAAAGTATGGTTCGCAACTTATCCGGATTCTCTGGGTTTCGATTGCATCCTACCGTTAAAAGTATGCATATCGCTGAGATTGTGATTATGGCTTTCATGTTTCTTTTATTTTGTTTTCAATTTTCCTATAAAGACGATACAATTATCGTCATCGGTAATTCGATTATTCAACTCTTTTACTTTTCTCAACACCTCCGGAGATAGTTTTTGATTGGAAGTCAAAACCTTTTCCAATTGCTCTTTTAATGCGTAAGGTTCCATGATCGCAGTGAAATAACCTCGATTGAAGGACGGATTGGTAGGCCCATCTATATTCCCTAGCATATTCCATTTCAAATTCACGAAACAACCTTTAAGGCTTTGTTTGTCTACTAGGATTTTCGGGAAACGGGGTAACTCATTATTCCATGAGGTCTGTGTATACCAAGTGACTAGAAAGTGATTGGGCAGCTCCGTGAAATAATGGCAGATCGGCTCATGACCCGTATGCATCGTAAAAACAGGGTGTAGCGTATTTGAGTCTATGTCATAATGATAAAGTGTGTCTTGCGAGGCTATACAATTATGAAGATAGAAGTCGGAAGCGTTGGTATTCAAGGATTCCCGTACCTCATAATCGTAAGTGCTTGGGATCAACATGAATTGGTCGGAGACCGGATATTCTTGGATGATATTGCCTTCGAAATCCTGTGTCCAGATCAATGCGGTGGGAGTTCCCTGAAAAGGTATGCACATGACGGTTACTGTTTTTTTCTCGTCATTGATAACAAATCGTCCTTTATGGGTTATATAGGCCAGAGGAATGTGTTTTTGTGGCTGCCCGTCGAGGTCAAACACTAATATCTTAGAGGCACGAATCTCCATTAGATAGATTTTATTATTATTTTCATCTAAATACTGATCATAAATAGATAAGTTATATTCATCCGGCCCTTGTCCTTGGGAGGAGATCTTTCTGATGAAATCCCCATTACGGTTATAGAGCTTACAGGAAGAGCCTGCCCTAAAAGATTTCACTAAAATATAATGGTCACTCACGGCTATATGGGTATCTTGTCCTGCGGCGGTCAGTGCGTCTTCCGAATTTTCTAGGCGAATAACTTGAAAGGAAGATAGCAAGGAGCTTAATGGTAAATTGAATGTATCCTTTACGGAAGAAAAGTCTAAATCAGTCACCGGATCTCCTTGCAGATTAATAACCTGTGCTATGACCGGGCAATTATCCAAGGTCAACTTTCTGGATACATTTGTCTCTTTATTTCCGCATGAGGAAACAACCGTTAGTAACGTGATCGATACGTAATATATGATTTTATTCATGCGTTTTATTATTTAAACAATGAATATTACACAAGTTGAATCATTCCATGAAAATGGAATGATGATTTGTGTTTACAGAGTCCTCACGACAAACATATACTTCTTCCTGTATATAAGCAAATAATATCTCCGATATTTTCGTAAAGGTGTTGTCTAGCATTTATTGAGGCTCTTTTTGTTGGTAGTAAAGCCCTCTATGTTCACCTCAGATCGTTCCAATGCCTTATCCGGATGACGGCATCCTTCGTGTTGGCGTGATTCCCTATGACCACCAGCTGATGAATTGTTTTCCATCACTGTTGATATTTTTTTACTTTTTAGATTTCACCAACATTACCACCCGATTGTCATCCTCTTCCAATGTCGCGGCCACTTCTTTTAGTTTGCCTTTCAACTTTCCCTTTTGATAGTCCCGGCAAAGATCGAAAGCGTTCAGGGTAGCCCATGATTCACCTTGGGCATTGATAGGGGTCAGCATAACCATATAGAATTCATTTTTAGAAGTATAATCTCCATTGTATATAATATACCTAGAAAACTCCTTTTCTTGGGTATCATACACAAAGTAGGTTTTAGGGAATCCTTCTTCTTTCCTGAAATCATATACGTTTTTTATACCTTCCATGAAATAATAGCGATTGGATATCAACCTCGGAATCAAGAACACTTCCGGATCCATGGTATGGATAGGTGGCGTTCGTGCGATAAACGGACGTAAACTGCAATCGGGCATCAATGTGTAGATCGTATCTGATGAGGGTTCTAATAGAATCCAATTACCATTAAACGGAGTGATTCTGCTGTAAGATCCCGGTCCGGCAGCTCTTGTACTATTTTCCATCCGTAAGACTTGAAAAAAGTACTTCTTCTCTTTAAAGGAAGGTCTTATTTCCTTGGTTATGCTCCCGTCCTGCTTCGATACGAGCAGGAAGGGTATCTCAGCATTGATTTCATCGTAACAAATCAGATTTTCTTTGTCATAATTGAATATTTCCCAATAGAACTGAGAGTCACCTTCTGTTTTCTGCTTCAAACTGCGTTTAAAATTTCCCTCTAAATCATAAACCTTTATTCTTTTCTTATAGTAATCATTTATAAATATTTCATTGTTTTCTTCGTCCAACGTAACACATCTAAAATTTATATATTCTTCCCCTCCTTGTCCTTTACGGTTTATCTTACGGATGGCCTTTCCGCTCCGGTCATATACGAATATATTCCCATCATTATTATAATTTGCCACTATTATGTATTTTTCACCAACCGCTTGTACATATCCCTGATTAATAAACTCATCGTTTGTTTCCAGAGGAATGTATTCCACATCCATGAAGTCTTGCAGGACCAGTTCTTTTTTAGTTGAATAACCTTCATCTACATCCACGGTTATAAACTCATCGGTCGAAGAATGACCGCCTCTGCACCCTGTCATTGCAAACAGGGTGGTTATTCCTATAAAAATGAATGTTTTCATTTGCATATTATTTTGTTTACTCTGTTATTCTTTTACATGACAAAGATTGGAACGTCCAATAGCTATCTCATAATTGGATGGAGACGGGCAAATCCATTGATAAACACAATCCGTGCAGGGGGCTTGATTACGAACACGAAACCACGATTTGCCCTCTTCAACTTCTTTGTGTAAGATTTCTTGGATATTGTTGACATGGATATTTCCCAACGAAGGGTGGTTAAGATTGGCATACACATCCCCATTAGGCAGAATGGTGATTTTTCCAAAGTCATACAAATTCATGGCCTGGCGAGCGAAAAAATCTTTCATGGTCATAGGAGAGGATAAAATATCCTCTTTCGAAAGAAAAACTTCGTTTTCAAAAAAGCGAATATTATTTCCGGTATAATTGGGCTTTAATCTGTATTTATCTATCTGATATTGTTCAATGAGTCGCTCCGACTGCTGAACATCCTCTTCGGATGATACCTCAAACACAAATTCCACCGGCAAAGCTTGACTAAGCAAGACTTTCATTGCGTGATTCCACCGTTCCACATCTATCGGAAAACTAACAGAAATCTGGTATGAAAAATTATGCGCAAAAATCGGTTGAAGAGCAATTATATTTTTGTAGGAACACAAAAGATTTTTCGGTGAAGAACAGTGATCCAGATAAGAAAATAATTCACCATAATTGGGAACCTCCTCCATATTACCAACAATATTAAATGTCAGATTTTTCGGAAGCGTTATCAAGAAATGAATTAACTTTGTTATATTAGTTGTCGCATCTATATGTAAAGATATTTCAAATAGTTTTTCCAGTATATTTTTATACGAAGAAAAATTATTTTTTTTGTATAGTTCCTGTTCCTTTGAATAATTGTAAAAGGGCAATATCTGAACCGGTTTGCCATCCGATAAAGA
>OHKB01000444.1_pt1 | contig 27580 bp, 32 predicted proteins | sample 1568741 | NCBI WGS metagenome assembly OHKB01 (sample SAMEA3879575, study PRJEB24766) | human gut metagenome | biome: human-associated habitat; feature: feces | place: USA | collected 1985/1987
AGGTCTTTTATAGCCAACTTTACCTTTCATTAAGGTTTTTAGTACAGAGTTTCTGATTGGTTCTGTTTTTTTCCAGATCGATTCGATGTATTCATTTTCTTTTTTTTCCATTTCTGCTTCTAATTTCAATAACACTCCTTTTTTTTGTCTATATTGCTCTGTAAGTTGCTGTTTAATTGCTTCTTTTTCAATTAATTGTTTTTCAATATCTGCATTTTCTTTACTTGTAGAAATTATCTTCAATAAATTTAGTGTTGTAAACAAGAGGTTTGTAATTATCAAGAAGGGTACATTCACACTCGTTATAATCTGTGTGTGTAGAGTCGTAGAAATAATTTGAAATGGTAGATTTGCCACAACCATTTTGGCCGTATAGTATGTTTACTCTTTTTTCAAGATTCAGTATTGTGAAGGCGTCTTTCTTATAACTGGTAACATTTTTTAATCTAAGTTCCATTTTTATGCCTCATACGATAAAGCTTTTATTGTATGTAAAAAAGCAGCTTAATATAGCCACTTAGTGGTAAAGATCTACCTTAAGACTTTGATATGTGCAAGAGGCATATAACGTAAGTGTTCGTTGAGCCAAATGTGTTTACGCTATGACGAGTTGGTCGTTTTTTGACAATCCTGTAGGAGCTATAGATAGGCGTATATTAAGTGCGTGTTTTTGCATGTGTCAGATACTATTCTTTTTGTCAGTTTCGGTCAGTGCTGATGTGATTTCAGTTTCATCATGCAACTGCATTAAAACCGCCCCATGAAGTGGGCGGGCGAGGCGGGGAAAGCACTGCGCGCTGACGGTGGTGCTGATTGTATTTTTTCAGCGTCTCAGCGCGTCGTGACGGCACTTAGTCTGCCCGTTGAGGCGTTGTGTGTCTGCGGGGTGTTTTGTGCGGTGGTGAGCGTGTGAGGGGGGGGATGACGGGGTGTAAAAAAGCCGCCCGCAGGCGGCGATGTTCAGTCGTTGTCAGTGTCCAGTGAGTAGTTTTTAAAGCGGATGACCTCCTGACCGAGCCAGCCGTTTATTTCCCGAATCCTGTCCTGTAACGGGATAAGCTCATTGCGGACAAAGACCTTTGCCACTTTCTCAATATCACCCAGCGACCCGACGTTCTCCGGCTTACCGCCCATCAACTGAAAGGGGATGCGGTGCGCGTCCAGCAGGTCAGCGGCGCTTGCTTTTTTGATATTAAAAAAATCGTCCTTCGTTGCCACTTCACTGAGCGGGATAATTTTAATGCCGTCGGCTTTCCCCTGTGGGGCATAGAGAAACAGATTTTTAAAGTTGTTGCGGCCTTTCGACTTCACCATGTTTTCGCGGAGCATTTCGATATCGTTGCGATCCTGCACGGCATCGGTGACGTACATGATGTATCCGGCATGTGCGCCGTTTTCGTAATACTTGCGGCGGAACAGCGTGGCCGATTCATTCAGCCAGGCAGAGTTAAGGGCGCTGAGATATTCCGGCAGGCCGTACAGCTCCTGATTAATATCCGGCTCCAGCAGGTGAAACACGGAGCCGGGCGCGAAAGGTGTCGGCTCGTTGAAGGACGGCACCCACCAGTAAACATCCTCTTCCACACCACGGCGGGTATATTTTGCCGGTGAGGTTTCCAGTCTGATGACCTTACCGGTGGTGCTGTAACGTTTTTCCAGAAACGCATTACCGAACACCAGAAAATCCAGCACAAAGCGGCTGAAATCCTGCTGGGACAGCCACGGGTGCGGGATAAACGTTGAAGCCAGAATATTACGTTTGACGTAAATCGGTGAGCTGTGATGTACGGCAGCACGCAGGCTTTTTGCCAGACCGGTAAAGCTGACCGGTGGCTCATACCATCTGCCGTTACTGATGCACTCGACGTAATCCAGAATGTCACGGCGGTCGAGTACCGGCACCGGCTCACCAAAGGTGAATGCCTCCATTTTCGGGGCGCTGGCGGTCATTGTTTTTGCCGCAGGTTGCGGTGTTTTCCCTTTTTTCTTGCTCATCAGTAAAACTCCAGAATGGTGGATGTCAGCGGGGTGCTGATACCGGCGGTGAGTGGCTCATTTAACAGGGCGTGCATGGTCGCCCAGGCGAGGTCGGCGTGGCTGGCTTCCTCGCTGCGGCTGGCCTCATAGGTGGCGCTGCGTCCGCTGCTGGTCATGGTCTTGCGGATAGCCATAAACGAGCTGGTGATGTCGGTGGCGCTGACGTCGTATTCCAGACAGCCACGGCGGATAACGTCTTTTGCCTTGAGCACCATTGCGGTTTTCATTTCCGGCGTGTAGCGGATGTCGCGCGCGGCAGGATAGAACGAGCGCACGAGCTGGAACACGCCGACACCGAGGCCGGTGGCATCAATACCGATGTATTCGACGTTGTATTTTTCGGTGAGTTTGCGGATGGATTCCGCCTGGGTGGCAAAGTCCATGCCTTTCCACTGGTGACGCTCAAGTATTCTGAATTTGCCACCGGCAACCACCGGCGGTGCCAGTACCACGCATCCGGCGCTGTCGCCACGGTGTGACGGGTCGTAACCAATCCAGACCGGGCGTGAGCCGAACGGATTGGCGGCAAACGGCGCATAGTCTTCCCATTCTTCCAGCGTGTCGACCATGCAGCGTTGCAACTCCTCGAACGGGAACACCGACGCCTTGTCGTCAACAAATTCACACATGAACAGGTTTTTAAAATCGTCGGCGCTGTTTTCGCGTTTGAGCTGCTCAATGTCGAACAGCGTGCAGCCGCCTTTCAGGGCGTCCTCAATGGTGACAATCTGCCGCCACTGGCCGTCCGCACAGAGAAGACCTCCGGCAAGTGCGTTATGACTGACGTCGATTTCCACGCGTTCGGCGGCGCTGGCGCGTCCCCGGTTAAACAGTTCACCCGACCAGAACGGGTAGGCGTCGTGCGCCAGCGTGGACGGGGTGGAGAAATAGGTTGAGCGCAGGTGACTCTGTGAGGCCATACCTGATGCCACCTTACGCAGTACCTGAAAATTCGGGATCCAGAAAATCTCGTCGACGTACAGGTCACCGTTATGGCTCTGTGCGGTGTTGGAGTTGGTGCCGAGAAAAATCAGTTTTGCGCCGTTATTGCCCAGGACAATCGGGTCACCGGTCAGGTCAACGTCAACCAGACGGGCAAAGGCGATGATGTATTCGCGGAACACATACGCCTGCGTTTTACTGGCCGACAGAAAAATCTGGTTATGACCGGTTTTCAGGGCGCGCAGCAGCGCCTCGCGGGAAAAATAAAACGTCGCGCCAATCTGGCGGGATTTCAGGATATCGCGGATGCGGTGCTCAAGCCCGGCGCGATACCAGTGCAACTGATAGTCGAAAGACTGCTCAAAGAAAATCTGCTCCAGCTTTTCGATGGCCTCGTCACTGAAAAAATTCTTTTTCGGTTTGCGACGCCCGCCTTTGTTGCGGTTAGCGACGTTCGGATTAAGGTCTGCCTCGTTGCCGGTCTGACTGTAGCGGTTGACCCGCGCCAGCCGTTCAATCTGGCGTCCCAGCAGGTCAATTTCCTTGAAGTCACCGCCGGTTTTCTGCGGTTTGATGATGAGCTGGGTCAGCCGCGCTTCCAGACTCATTTCGACACGGCTGATGGGGGCAACGCTGTCCCAGCCGTCGCGCTGTTTCCAGCTCTGCACCGTCGGGCGTTTCATCTGCAACATGGCGGCAATCTGCGGCACGGAAAACCCCTGCCAGTACAGCAGCGCCGCCTGACGACGCGGGTCGTGTAAAAGAGTGGTGTCTGTGGTGATGGTCATGAATACCTCGCCGTGATGAATACACGGCAAGGCTACTGAGTCGCGCCCCGCGATTCGCTAAGGTGCTGTTGTGTCAGTGATAAGCCATCCGGGACTGATGGCGGAGGATGCGCATCGTCGGGAAACTGATGCCGACATGTGACTCCTCTAATCACTATTCAGGACTCCTGACAATGGCAAAAAAAGTCTCAAAATTCTTTCGTATCGGCGTTGAGGGTGACACCTGTGACGGGCGTGTCATCAGTGCGCAGGATATTCAGGAAATGGCCGAAACCTTTGACCCGCGAGTCTATGGTTGCCGCATTAACCTGGAACATCTGCGCGGCATCCTGCCTGACGGTATTTTTAAGCGTTATGGCGATGTGGCCGAACTGAAGGCCGAAAAGATTGACGATGATTCGGCGCTGAAAGGCAAATGGGCGCTGTTTGCGAAAATCACCCCGACCGATGACCTTATCGCGATGAACAAGGCCGCGCAGAAGGTCTATACCTCAATGGAAATTCAGCCGAACTTTGCCAATACCGGCAAATGTTATCTGGTGGGTCTGGCCGTCACCGATGACCCGGCAAGCCTCGGCACGGAATACCTGGAATTCTGCCGCACGGCAAAACACAACCCCCTGAACCGCTTCAAATTAAGCCCTGAAAATCTGATTTCAGTGGCAACGCCTGTTGAGCTGGAATTTGAAGACCTGCCTGAAACCGTGTTCACCGCCCTGACCGAAAAGGTGAAGTCCATTTTTGGCCGCAAACAGGCCAGCGATGATGCCCGTCTGAATGACGTGCATGAAGCGGTGACCGCTGTTGCTGAACATGTGCAGGAAAAACTGAGCGCCACTGAGCAGCGCCTTGCTGAGATGGAAACCGCCTTTTCCGCACTTAAGCAGGATGTGACTGACAGGGCGGATGAAACCAGTCAGGCATTCACCCGCCTGAAAAACAGTCTCGACCACACCGAAAGTCTGACCCAGCAGCGCCGCAGCAAAGCCACCGGCGGTGGCGGTGACGCCCTGATGACGAACTGCTGACCGGCGTCAGTCAGTCCGGGAAAACCTTCACGATTAACCCTTAATTTCAGGAAAAACTATGCGCCAGGAAACCCGCTTTAAATTTAATGCCTACCTGTCCCGTGTTGCCGAACTGAACGGCATCGACGCCGGTGATGTGTCGAAAAAATTCACCGTTGAACCGTCGGTCACCCAGACCCTGATGAACACCATGCAGGAGTCCTCTGACTTTCTGACCCGCATCAACATTGTGCCGGTCAGCGAAATGAAAGGGGAAAAAATTGGCATCGGTGTCACCGGCTCCATCGCCAGCACCACCGACACCGCCGGTGGCACCGAGCGTCAGCCGAAGGACTTCTCGAAGCTGGCGTCTAACAAGTACGAATGCGACCAGATTAACTTCGATTTTTATATCCGCTACAAAACGCTGGACCTGTGGGCGCGTTATCAGGATTTCCAGCTCCGTATCCGTAACGCCATTATCAAACGCCAGTCCCTTGATTTCATCATGGCCGGTTTTAACGGCGTGAGGCGTGCCGAAACCTCTGACCGCAGCAGCAATCCGATGCTACAGGATGTGGCGGTCGGCTGGCTGCAGAAATACCGCAATGAAGCACCGGCGCGCGTGATGAGCAAGGTCACTGACGAGGAAGGGCACACCACCTCTGAGGTTATCCGCGTGGGTAAGGGCGGTGATTATGCCAGCCTTGACGCACTGGTGATGGATGCGACCAACAACCTGATTGAGCCGTGGTATCAGGAAGACCCTGACCTTGTGGTGATTGTGGGACGTCAGCTACTGGCGGACAAGTATTTTCCCATCGTCAACAAGGAGCAGGACAACAGCGAAATGCTGGCCGCTGACGTCATCATCAGCCAGAAACGCATCGGCAACCTGCCAGCGGTACGCGTCCCGTACTTCCCGGCGGATGCGATGCTCATCACAAAGCTGGAAAACCTGTCCATCTACTACATGGATGACAGCCATCGCCGCGTGATTGAGGAAAACCCGAAACTCGACCGCGTGGAGAACTACGAGTCAATGAACATTGATTACGTGGTGGAGGACTACGCCGCCGGTTGTCTGGTGGAAAAAATTAAGGTCGGTGATTTCTCCACACCGGATAAAGCGAACGCAGAGCCGGGAGCGTAACCGATGACGAGTCCCGCACAGCGTCACATGATGCGGGTCTCGGCAGCGATGACCGCGCAGCGGGAAGCCGCCCCGTTGCGACATGCAACTGTCTATGAGCAGATGCTGGTCAAGCTGGCCGCAGACCAGCGCACACTGAAAGCGATTTATTCAAAAGAGCTGAAGGCCGCGAAAAAACGCGAACTGCTGCCGTTCTGGTTGCCGTGGGTGAACGGCGTGCTGGAGCAGGGCAAAGGTGCACAGGATGACATTCTGATGACGGTCATGCTGTGGCGTCTGGATACCGGCGATATTGCCGGTGCGCTGGAGATTGCCCGTTATGCCCTGAAGTACGGTCTGACCATGCCGGGTAAACACCGCCGCACCCCGCCGTACATGTTCACCGAGGAGGTGGCGCTCGCGGCCATGCGTGCTCACGTTGCCGGTGAGTCTGTGGATACCCGCCTGCTGACGGACACCCTTGAACTGACTGCCACGGCAGACATGCCTGATGAAGTGCGCGCAAAGCTGCACAAAATCACTGGTCTGTTTCTGCGTGACACTGGTGATGCCGCAGGTGCGCTGGCGCACCTGCAACGTGCGACACAGCTCGACTGTCAGGCAGGCGTCAAAAAAGAGATTGAACGACTGGAGCGGGAACTGAAACCGAAGCCGGAGCCACAGCCAAAAGCGGCCACCCGCGCCCCGCGTAAGACCCGGAGCGTGGCACCGGCAAAACGTGGACGCCCGAAAAAGAAAGCCAGTTAACAACCGAATGCGCCCCGCGCCAGGGCGGCACGCCGGTCAGTGAGGGTGAATCACCTGACACTGCACCGGCGTCCACCGCCCGACTTTTCAGAGGTAGTCATGATGACGCTGATTATTCCGCGAAAGGAGGCTCCCGTGTCCGGTGAGGGTACGGTGGTCATCCCGCAACCGGCAGGCGACGAGCCGGTGATTAAAAACACGTTCTTTTTTCCCGATATCGACCCGAAGCGCGTCCGGGAACGTATGCGCCTTGAGCAGACCGTCGCCCCCGCCCGTCTGCGTGAGGCCATCAAGTCAGGCATGGCGGAGACGAATGCGGAGCTGTACGAGTACCGCGAACAGAAAATTGCTGCCGGTTTTACGCGTCTGGCGGACGTCCCGGCGGACGATATCGACGGTGAAAGCATCAAGGTTTTTTACTACGAGCGCGCCGTGTGTGCGATGGCGACCGCATCGCTTTATGAGCGTTATCGCGGCGTGGATGCCAGTGCGAAAGGCGACAAGAAGGCTGACAGCATTGACAGCACCATTGATGAGCTGTGGCGGGATATGCGCTGGGCGGTGGCGCGTATCCAGGACAAGCCGCGCTGCATCGTGAGTCAAATCTGATGGAGACCTTTGCGCTACAGGGCGACACGCTTGACGCCATTTGTGTCCGGTATTACGGGCGCACTGAGGGCGTGGTCGAGGCCGTGCTCGCCGCAAATCCGGGACTGGCTGAACTGGGCGCGGTGCTGCCGCACGGCACCGCCGTCGAACTGCCTGACGTTCAGACCGCGCCCGTGGCTGAAACTGTCAATCTGTGGGAGTAACGCATGACAGCAGAAGAAAAAAGCGTCCTGTCGCTTTTCATGATTGGGGTGCTGATTGTTGTCGGCAAGGTGCTTGCCGGTGGTGAACCTATCACCCCGCGTCTGTTTATCGGGCGCATGTTGCTCGGTGGTTTTGTCTCGATGGTTGCCGGTGTTGTTCTGGTGCAGTTTCCTGACCTGTCACTGCCTGCGGTGTGCGGCATCGGCTCCATGCTGGGCATCGCCGGTTATCAGGTGATTGAGATTGCCATTCAGCGCCGTTTTAAGGGCAGGGGGAAACCGTAATGCCGGTAATTAACACGCATCAGAATATCGCCGCCTTTCTCGACATGCTGGCCGTGTCCGAAGGGACGGCGAATCATCCGCTGACGAAAAACCGGGGCTATGACGTGATAGTCACCGGACTGGACGGAAAGCCGGAAATTTTCACCGACTACAGTGACCACCCGTTCGCACATGGCCGACCGGCGAAGGTGTTTAACCGTCGCGGTGAAAAATCCACGGCCTCCGGTCGCTATCAGCAGCTTTACCTGTTCTGGCCGCATTACCGCAAACAGCTTGCCCTGCCGGATTTCAGTCCGTTGTCACAGGACAGACTCGCCATTCAGTTGATCCGCGAACGCGGAGCACTGGATGACATCCGGGCGGGACGCATTGAGCGCGCCATTTCACGCTGTCGCAATATCTGGGCGTCCCTGCCGGGTGCCGGTTACGGTCAGCGTGAGCATTCACTGGAAAAACTGGTCACCGTCTGGCGTACCGCTGGCGGCGTACCGGCTTAAACGGAGTAAACACCATGAAGAAATTATCCCTTTCACTGATGCTGAACGTGTCGCTGGCGCTGATGCTGGCACTGTCCCTGATTTACCCGCAGAGCGTGGCCGTCAATTTTGTCGCTGCCTGGGCGATTCTGGCGACGGTTATCTGTGTGGTTGCCGGTGGTGTCGGCGTGTATGCCACTGAGTATGTGCTGGAACGCTACGGGCGGGAGCTGCCGCCGGAATCGCTGGCCGTGAAGATTGTCACGTCGCTGTTTTTGCAGCCGGTGCCGTGGCGCAGACGGGCGGCGGCTCTGGTGGTGATGGTGGCGACGTTTATCTCGCTGGTTGCCGCCGGGTGGATTTTTACTGCGCTGATTTACCTCGTGGCGTCGGTGTTCTTCCGGCTGATACGTACGGCCTGCCATCAGCGTTTTGAGGGGCGGGAACCATGTCAAAGCTGATGATTGTGCTGGTTGTGTTGTTATCACTGGCGGTAGCGGCGCTGTTTCTGGTGAAGCATGAAAACGCCAGCCTGCGCGCCTCGCTGGACAGGGCGAACAACGTCGCCAGCGAGCAACAGGCGACCATCACCATGCTGAAAAATCAGCTTCATGTTGCGCTCACCAGGGCAGACAAAAACGAGCTGGCGCAGGTGGCACTGCGTCAGGAACTGGAAAACGCCGCGAAGCGTGAAGCTCAGCGCGAGAAAACCATCACGAGATTACTCAATGAAAACGAAGATTTCCGCCGCTGGTATGGCGCTGACCTGCCTGATGCTGTGCGCCGGTTGCACCAGCGCCCCGCCTGCACCGACGCCAGTGATTGTCCACAACGCCTGCCCGAAAGTGAGTCTTTGCCCGATGCCGGGCAGTGACCCGCAGACGAACGGCGATTTAAGTGCCGATATCCGGCAGCTTGAGAACGCGCTGGCACGCTGTGCCAGCCAGGTAAAAATGATTAAACACTGTCAGGACGAAAACGATGCTCAAACCCGACAGCCTGCGCAGGGCGCTGACTGATGCCGTCACGGTGCTGAAAACTAACCCCGATATGCTTCGGATATTCGTGGATAACGGGAGTATTGCCTCCACGCTGGCGACGTCGCTGTCATTCGAAAAGCGTTACACGCTCAATGTCATTGTGACCGACTTTACCGGTGATTTTGACCTGCTCATCGTGCCGGTGCTGGCGTGGCTGCGGGAAAATCAGCCCGACATCATAACCACCGACGAAGGCCAGAAAAAAGGTTTCACGTTTTATGCAGACATCAACAATGACAGCAGCTTTGATATCAGCATCAGCCTGATGCTGACCGAGCGCACGCTGGTCAGTGAGGTGGACGGCGCGCTGCATGTGAAGAATATCCCGGAACCCACGCCGCCGGAGCCGGTCACCCGCCCGATGGAGCTTTATATCAATGGCGAACTGGTGAGCAAGTGGGATGAATGAGTTTAAGCGTTTTGAAGACCGGCTGACCGGACTGATTGAATCGCTGTCACCGTCTGGGCGTCGGCGACTGAGTGCAGAACTGGCGAAACGTCTGCGGCAGAGTCAGCAGCGTCGGGTGATGGCACAGAAAGCTCCGGACGGCACACCCTACGCACCACGCCAGCAGCAGAGCGCCAGAAAAAAGACCGGTCGCGTTAAGCGAAAAATGTTTGCGAAACTTATTACCAGTCGTTTTTTGCATATCCGTGCCAGCCCGGAGCAGGCATCAATGGAATTTTACGGCGGGAAGTCGCCGAAAATCGCCAGTGTGCATCAGTTTGGTCTGTCGGAAGAAAACCGGAAAGACGGTAAGAAAATTGATTATCCGGCGCGTCCCCTGCTCGGCTTTACCGGTGAGGATGTGCAGATGATTGAAGAGATTATCCTGGCTCACCTTGAGCGTTAGTTTTATCCAGGCAGAGGCTGATGCGCAATTAAACATTGAGCGGCCATGCTGGTCGCTCAATGTTTAGAGGTTTATGAGTGATTTTTATTTGATGCTTTGTATTCTAAAACCTTCTTATTGGCGTAAAAGAATTTTGTATATGACAGGAATATAACCAGACCTGAAGTGAAATAGACGAGGGATAGTATTAATAATGCTTTTTTGTGACTGTTATTATCTTTAATCTCCTGGCTTAACCATTCGGAGTCCTCCTCGTTTAGCTGTAAGAGCTTATTGCAGGCGATCTCAGGAAGTGTGTCTTTTATAAATACGTTTTGCAGTTTCTTGCAATCGGCAAGGCTATAAGTTTTATTAAATTCAACTGCTTTATTTTTGAAGGATAAAAGAACTTTGTCACTATAAACATAGTACATCATGTTTTTATATGGTATGCCTATGGCATCCCTTACTATAACGGATTGTTTGTTGTGTATGTAACATGCGAGGAGAATGTAAAAAATACTGGTCAGAATTACAATTATTGTTTTAATTATGTGTGGTGGTTTTGTTATGTCACCCCAGATGCGAGTAAGGAAAAAATACGATGTTTTTAGTTTTCCATCAATCAGTCCCTGCTGTATCATTCTCACATTTTCAATGCCTGATACATTGATTCCGTTAATTATTTTAAATAGTTGAATGTCGCGCCACTCGCGGTCAAGTCTTTTTAATTTTTTGTCTGAATATCCAAAATTGAAATAATGTGCAATAAGCCTCATAAGGTTACTTTTACCAAAGCTAAAAAATGCTAATACTGCAAAGCTACAAAGGAAAAAAACGATTAGCCCCCACACATTAGTCACATTATAGCTGACCATTACGCTCTCCTTGAATGTTGTCTGGTAGTTCTACAAATGAATCCAGATAGCATAACTTTTATATATTGTGCAATCTCACATGCATGAACACTCTCGCAAATATTCAGGAACTCGCGCGCGCACTGCGCAACATGATTCGCACCGGCATTATCGTCGAAACCGACCTTAACGCCGGTCGCTGCCGCGTGCAGACCGGCGGCATGTGCACCGACTGGCTTCAGTGGCTGACCCATCGCGCCGGTCGTTCGCGCACATGGTGGGCACCTTCCGTGGGAGAACAGGTGCTGATTCTGTCCGTGGGCGGTGAACTCGACACGGCATTCGTTCTGCCGGGGATTTATTCCGGCGATAACCCCGCGCCGTCTGCGTCGGCGGATGCCCTGCATATCCGTTTCCCTGACGGGGCGGTGATTGAGTATGAACCCGAAACCAGTGCACTTACGGTAAGCGGAATTAAAACGGCCAGCGTGACGGCTTCTGATTCTGTTACTGCCACGGTGCCGGTGGTCATGGTGAAAGCATCAACCCGCGTCACCCTGGACACACCGGAGGTGGTCTGCACCAACAGGCTGATTACCGGCACGCTGGAAGTGCAGAAGGGCGGGACGATGCGCGGCAACATTGAACACACCGGCGGTGAACTCTCATCAAACGGTAAGGTACTGCATACCCATAAACACCCCGGCGACAGTGGCGGCACAACAGGGGGACCTCTATGACAGCGCGTTATCTCGGAATGAATCGCAGTGATGGCCTGACTGTCACTGACCTTGAGCATATCAGCCAGAGTATCGGCGATATCCTGCGCACACCGGTCGGCTCACGGGTGATGCGTCGTGATTACGGCTCGTTGCTGGCGTCAATGATTGACCAGCCGCAGACCCCGGCGCTTGAGTTGCAGATTAAAGTCGCCTGTTACATGGCAGTGCTGAAATGGGAACCCCGCGTCACCCTGTCATCCGTCACCACGGCGCGCAGTTTTGACGGGCGAATGACGGTCACGTTAACCGGCCTGCACAACGACACCGGCCAGCCACTTTCGTTAACCATCCCTGTGAGTTGAAACCATGCCGATTATCGACCTGAACCAGCTACCCGCACCGGATGTGGTCGAGGAGCTGGACTTTGAAACCATTCTTGCTGAACGCAAGGCGACACTGATTTCCCTTTACCCGGAAGACCAGCAGGAGGCGGTCGCCCGTGCCCTGATGCTGGAATCCGAGCCTCTCGTCAAACTGCTGGAGGAAAATGCTTATCGTGAGCTTATCTGGCGTCAGCGTGTGAATGAGGCCGCACGGGCGGTAATGCTGGCCTGTGCCGCCGGTAATGACCTTGATGTGATTGGTGCCAATTACAACACCACGCGCCTGACTATCACCCCGGCAGATGATTCGACCATTCCGCCGACACCGGCAGTGATGGAATCTGACACCGATTATCGTCTGCGTATTCAGCAGGCGTTTGAAGGTTTAAGCGTCGCCGGGTCGGTGGGGGCTTATCAGTATCATGGTCGCAGTGCCGACGGGCGTGTCGCGGATATTTCTGTCACCAGTCCGTCTCCTGCCTGTGTCACCATCTCTGTGCTGTCACGTGAAAATAACGGCGTCGCATCCGAAGACCTGCTGGCTGTGGTGCGTAACGCCCTTAATGGCGAGGACGTCAGGCCGGTGGCCGACCGCGTGACCGTGCAGTCTGCCGCCATCGTTGAATACCAGATAAACGCCACGCTTTACCTTTACCCTGGTCCCGAAAGCGAACCCATCCGCGCTGCCGCTGTGAAAAAGCTGGAAGCGTATATCACGGCACAGCACCGGCTGGGGCGCGACATCCGTCTGTCTGCCATTTATGCCGCTTTGCATGTGGAAGGCGTGCAGCGTGTCGAACTGGCTGCACCACTGGCTGACATCGTGCTCAACAGTACGCAGGCGTCTTTCTGTACCGAATACCGCGTCGTGACCGGAGGCTCGGATGAGTGATTCGCGCCTGCTGCCGACCGGCTCATCACCGCTTGAAGTTGCCGCCGCAAAAGCCTGTGCGGAAATTGAAAAAACGCCGGTCAGGATTCGTGAGCTGTGGAACCCGGACACCTGCCCGGCAAATCTGCTGCCGTGGCTGGCGTGGGCGTTTTCGGTCGACAGGTGGGATGAAAAGTGGCCGGAAGCGACAAAACGCGCCGTTATCCGCGATGCCTATTTCATCCACTGTCATAAAGGCACTATCGGCGCAATCCGGCGTGTGGTGGAGCCGCTCGGCTATCTCATCAACGTGACGGAGTGGTGGGAAAACAGTGACCCGCCCGGCACCTTCCGCCTTGATATTGGTGTACTGGAAAGCGGTATCACAGAGGCAATGTATCAGGAAATGGAACGGCTGATTGCTGATGCCAAACCTGCAAGCCGTCACCTTATTGGTCTGAACATTACCCGGGACATTCCCGGCTACCTGTTCGCCGGTGGTGTGGCTTATGACGGCGATGTAATTACGGTTTACCCCGGATAAGTGAGGAATAATGAGCACAAAATTCAGAACCGTTATCACCACTGCTGGTGCAGCAAAGCTGGCAGCGGCAACCGCGCCGGGAGGGCGGAAGGTCAACATTACCACGATGGCCGTCGGGGATGGCGGTGGTAAATTGCCTGTCCCGGATGCCGGACAGACCGGGCTTATCCACGAAGTCTGGCGACATGCGCTGAACAAAATCAGCCAGGACAAACGAAACAGTAATTATATTATCGCAGAGCTGGTTATTCCGCCGGAGGTGGGCGGTTTCTGGATGCGTGAGCTTGGCCTGTACGATGATGCTGGAACGTTAATTGCCGTGGCGAACATGGCTGAAAGTTATAAGCCAGCTCTTGCCGAAGGCTCAGGGCGTTCGCAGACCTGCCGCATGGTCATCATCGTCAGCAGTGTGGCCTCAGTGGCGCTGACCATTGACACCACAACGGTGATGGCAACGCAGGATTACGTTGATGACAAAATTGCAGAACATGAACAGTCACGACGTCACCCGGACGCCTCGCTGACCGCCAAAGGTTTTACTCAGTTAAGCAGTGCGACCAACAGCACGTCTGAAACACTCGCCGCAACACCAAAAGCGGTAAAAGCAGCATATGACCTTGCTAACGGGAAATACACTGCACAGGACGCCACCACAGCGCGAAAAGGCCTTGTCCAGCTCAGTAGTGCCACCAACAGCACGTCTGAAACGCTCGCCGCAACACCAAAAGCCGTTAAGACGGTAATGGATGAAACGAACAAGAAAGCGCCATTAAACAGCCCTGCACTGACCGGAACGCCAACGACGCCAACTGCGCGACAGGGAACGAATAATACTCAGATCGCAAACACGGCTTTCGTTATGGCCGCGATTGCCGCCCTTGTAGACTCGTCGCCTGACGCACTGAATACGCTGAACGAGCTGGCGGCGGCGCTGGGCAATGACCCGAATTTTGCTACCACCATGACTAATGCGCTTGCGGGTAAGCAACCGAAAGATGCCACTTTGACGGCGCTGGCGGGGCTTGCTACTGCGGCAGACAGGTTTCCGTATTTTACGGGGAATGATGTTGCCAGCCTGGCGACCCTGACAAAAGTCGGGCGGGATATTCTGGCTAAATCGACCGTTGCCGCCGTTATCGAATATCTCGGTTTACAGGAAACGGTAAACCGAGCCGGGAACGCCGTGCAAAAAAATGGCGATACCTTGTCCGGCGGGCTTACTTTTGAAAACGACTCAATCCTTGCCTGGATTCGAAATACTGACTGGGCAAAGATTGGATTTAAAAATGATGCCGACAGCGACACAGATTCATACATGTGGTTTGAAACAGGCGACAACGGCAATGAATATTTCAAATGGAGAAGCAAACAAAGCACCACAACAAAAGACCTGATGAATCTTAAATGGGATGCTCTGTATGTTCTTGTTAAAGCCCTTTTCAGCAGTGAAGTAAAAATATCTACAGTCAATGCGCTGAGGATATTTAATTCATCTTTTGGTGCTATTTTTCGCCGTTCTGAAGAAAACCTGTATATCATTCCTACACGAGAAAATGAGGGTGAAAATGGAGATATTGGGCCATTAAGGCCATTCGGCATCAACTTAAGAACAGGAGTTGTGTCTGTTGGTAATGGTGCCAGGATTGATGGCGGGCTGGCACTTGGCACGAATAACGCGTTGGGTGGGAACTCTATTGTTCTTGGTGATAACGACACCGGATTTAAACAAAATGGCGATGGTAATCTGGATGTTTATGCTAATAACGTCCATGTTATGCGCTTTGTTTCCGGAAGCATTCAAAGTAATAAGACCATAAATATTACGGGGCGTGTTAATCCCTCGGATTACGGTAACTTTGATTCCCGCTATGTGAGAGATATCAGACTTGGCACACGTGTTGTCCAGACCATGCAGAAAGGGGTGATGTATGAGAAAGCAGGGCACGTAATTACCGGGCTTGGTATTGTCGGTGAAGTCGATGGTGATGACCCCGCAGTATTCAGGCCAATACAAAAATACATCAATGGCACATGGTATAACGTCGCACAGGTGTAATTTATGCAGCATTTAAAAAATATTACTGCGGGTAATCCAAAAACTGTTGCCCAATATCAACTGACAAAAAATTTTGATGTTATCTGGTTATGGTCCGAAGAGGGAAAAAACTGGTATGAGGAAGTAAGTAATTTTCAGGAAGACACGATAAAGATTGTTTACGACGAGAATAATATAATTGTCGGCATCACCAGAGATGCTTCAACGCTTAACCCTGAAGGTTTCAGCGTTGTCGAGGTTCCTGATATTACCTCCAACCGACGTGCTGATGACTCAGGTAAATGGATGTTTAAGGATGGTGCCGTGATTAAGCGGATTTATACGGCAGATGAACAGGAGCAACAGGCAGAATCACAAAAAGCAGCTTTACTTTCCGAAGTTGAATCCGTGATTTTGCCGCTGGAACGCGCTGTCAAGCTGAATATGGCGACGGATGAGGAACGCAGCCGACTGGAAGCATGGGAACGCTACAGCGTTCTGGTCAGTCGTGTGGATCCTGCAAATCCCGAATGGCCGGAAATGCCGCAATAAGTTGTATGATCTCTGGTGTGAGCTTACATATCTATAGCACAGAGTAAAGCCTAATCTGACAGACCGCTCTGTGTCTGGAGTAGATTTTAGTAAAGCATTATTTTATTAGTGCAAATTCTAATCAATACATTTTATGTATATGATATCCTGCGGACTTTAATGACTTGGTTTAGGCTAACCAGATAACACTGAAGGAATATTTTTGATAATTAAGGTGCGGTATGTTTACTAAGCGACGATTAAAAAATATTAACTGGGAGGCAAGTTCAGTGATTCTTGCTATGGTTCTCTTTGTTGGAAATATATTTTATACAAATCACCGTGATGATATAAGCATGGAGGCTGAGAGGGACAGTATCAGAACAATGTTTGCATATGAAATCGCTAATAACCATCGCGCTCTCACTTTTCTTGATAAAACGAGACATATTGGCTTTGACGAAAATTCGGAGCATTTTGTTGGCGAGCCTTTTGCCATTAATGTCAAATCATTAGGAGGGCCTCGCTTACAGGTTGCATTAAACCAGACTGATAAAGTGTTTAAAGCCTACTTCAGTGAATTAAGTAAACTTGATAAAGAGGATGTTACTCTTCTTATGGACTATTACCATGAGCAAAGCATCCTGCTGGAGTGTGTAAAATCTACGTTACAGAAGATGAAAAGTAATAATGATATTAAAGTTGATATTGATGGTTACTTATTAGAAGAACACTTCATGAATGAGTTTAATCTTTCTAATATTTTGCTTAAACGCTATAGCCATTTGTTGTCACAACACCTCAAAAAACCTGAAACAAAAGATTTACATAATTGATGATCTGCTAATGGTTATTCATGGGATAACTATGTTTTATATGTAATCCAACTCAGATGAATTATTGATTCTGGATAATAACCGCAGAGCGGCATATACCCTGACAGGCAAATGTCCGCTTCTTGCTCAAAGCAGACTGTCATATTTGATAACTTTTGGGTTATGTAAATTGTCAGTCGGAAAATGAGTGTGTACAAATCAGGACAGGCGGGCGAATTGCCCGCTTTTTCTTTATCTGTTGTTTCATCCACTGACCAGCCAGGTTAAATAGCGTCTCATGCACTACCCAACGGAAAATAGTTGCACCCATTAACCACGGAGTTAAACGGATGAGTGACTATCATCACGGCGTGCAGGTGCTGGAAATTAACGACGGCACCCGCGTCATTTCCACCGTATCCACGGCCATTGTCGGCATGGTCTGCACGGCCAGCGATGCGGATGCGGAAACCTTCCCCCTCAATAAACCGGTGCTGATTACCAATGTGCAGAGCGCAATTGCAAAGGCCGGTAAAAAAGGCACGCTGGCGGCATCGTTGCAGGCCATCGCTGACCAGTCAAAACCGGTCACCGTTGTTGTGCGCGTGGAAGACGGCACCGGCGACGACGAAGAAACGAAACTCGCGCAGACTGTTTCCAATATCATCGGCACCACCGACGAAAACGGTCAGTACACCGGACTGAAAGCCCTGCTGGCGGCGGAGTCGGTTACCGGTGTTAAACCGCGTATTCTCGGTGTGCCGGGACTGGACACCAAAGAGGTGGCTGTTGCACTGGCATCCGTCTGTCAGAAGCTGCGCGCTTTCGGGTATATCAGCGCATGGGGCTGTAAAACCATTTCCGAGGTGAAAGCCTACCGCCAGAATTTCAGCCAGCGTGAGCTGATGGTCATCTGGCCGGATTTCCTCGCATGGGATACGGTCGCCAGTACCACCGCCACCGCGTATGCCACCGCCCGTGCGCTGGGCCTGCGCGCTAAAATCGACCAGGAGCAGGGCTGGCATAAAACGCTGTCCAACGTCGGGGTAAACGGTGTTACCGGCATCAGTGCCTCTGTATTCTGGGATTTGCAGGAGTCCGGCACCGATGCTGACCTGTTGAACGAGTCAGGTGTCACAACGCTGATTCGCCGTGACGGTTTCCGCTTCTGGGGTAACCGTACCTGCTCTGATGACCCGCTGTTCCTCTTTGAAAACTACACCCGCACCGCGCAGGTGCTGGCCGACACGATGGCTGAGGCGCACATGTGGGCGGTGGACAAGCCCATCACTGCAACGCTGATTCGCGACATCGTTGACGGCATCAATGCCAAATTCCGTGAGCTGAAAACAAACGGCTATATCGTGGATGCGACCTGCTGGTTCAGCGAAGAATCCAACGATGCGGAAACCCTCAAGGCCGGAAAATTGTATATCGACTACGACTATACACCGGTGCCTCCTCTCGAAAACCTGACCCTGCGCCAGCGTATTACCGATAAATACCTGGCAAATCTGGTCACCTTGGTTAACAGCAATTAAGGAGCCTGACCGATGGCAATGCCGCGCAAACTCAAGTTAATGAACGTCTTTCTGAACGGCTACAGCTATCAGGGCGTCGCGAAGTCCGTCACGCTGCCAAAACTGACCCGTAAGCTCGAAAACTATCGAGGTGCGGGGATGAACGGCAGCGCACCGGTAGACCTCGGCCTTGATGACGATGCGCTGTCAATGGAGTGGTCGCTCGGTGGCTTCCCGGATTCGGTTATCTGGGAGCTTTACGCCGCAACCGGTGTGGATGCCGTACCGATTCGTTTTGCAGGCTCTTACCAGCGCGACGATACCGGCGAAACGGTAGCCGTCGAGGTGGTCATGCGTGGACGTCAGAAAGAAATCGACACCGGCGAGGGCAAGCAGGGAGAAGACACCGAGTCGAAAATCTCCGTGGTCTGCACCTATTTCCGGCTGACGATGGACGGTAAGGAGCTGGTCGAAATCGACACCATCAACATGATTGAGAAGGTGAACGGCGTCGACCGGCTGGAGCAACACCGCCGCAATATCGGCCTGTGATTTTCATCCGGTCAGCCTGGCTGACCGGTTAACCACGATTCAGAAGTGAGAAAACCATGAACAAAGAAAACGTCATTACCCTGGACAATCCGGTCAAACGTGGTGAGCAGGTTATCGAACAGGTCACGCTGATGAAACCCAGTGCCGGGACGCTGCGCGGTGTCAGTCTGGCAGCGGTCGCGAACTCCGAAGTCGATGCACTGATTAAGGTGCTGCCGCGCATGACGGCACCGATGCTGACCGAGCAGGAAGTCGCCGCGCTGGAACTGCCTGACCTTGTGGCGCTGGCCGGTAAGGTGGTCGGTTTTTTGTCGCCGAACTCGGTGCAGTAACGTTCCCGAAAAATCTGTCGGTCGATGACCTGATGGCGGATGTGGCAGTGATATTTCACTGGCCGCCATCAGAACTGTATCCCATGAGCCTGACCGAACTCATCACATGGCGCGAAAAGGCGCTCCGGCGAAGCGGAAACACGAATGAGTAACAATGTAAAATTACAGGTATTGCTCAGGGCTGTTGACCAGGCATCCCGCCCGTTTAAATCCATCCGTACAGCGAGTAAGTCGCTGTCGGGGGATATCCGGGAAACACAAAAATCACTGCGCGAGCTGAACGGTCACGCATCCCGTATTGAGGGATTCCGCAAGACCAGTGCACAGCTCGCCGTGACTGGTCATGCGCTTGAAAAGGCACGGCAGGAAGCCGAAGCCCTTGCCACACAGTTTAAAAACACCGAACGTCCGACCCGTGCTCAGGCGAAAGTGCTGGAATCAGCAAAGCGAGCGGCGGAAGACTTACAGGCGAAATATAACCGCCTGACGGATTCCGTTAAACGCCAGCAGCGGGAACTGGCCGCTGTGGGAATTAATACCCGCAATCTTGCACATGATGAGCAGGGGCTGAAAAACCGTATCAGTGAAACCACCGCACAGCTTAACCGTCAGCGCGACGCACTGGCGCGTGTCAGTGCACAACAGTCAAAACTTAACGCAGTCAAACAGCGTTATCAGGCCGGAAAAGAACTGGCCGGAAATATGGCCTCAGTGGGCGCTGCCGGTGTGGGGATTGCGGCGGCGGGAACGATGGCCGGTGTTAAGCTGCTGATGCCAGGTTATGAGTTTGCGCAGAAAAACTCAGAATTGCAGGCCGTGCTCGGTGTGGCAAAAGACTCCGCCGAAATGGCTGCACTACGCAAGCAGGCGCGTCAGCTCGGCGACAATACCGCAGCCTCGGCAGATGATGCAGCCGGTGCGCAGATTATTATTGCGAAAGCCGGTGGGGATGTTGATGCCATTCAGGCGGCAACGCCGGTCACGCTGAATATGGCACTGGCGAATCAGCGGTCGATGGAAGAAAACGCGCAACTGTTGCTGGGGACTAAGGCATCCTTTCAACTGTCAAATGATGATGTCAGCCATGTGGGCGACGTGTTGTCGGCAACGATGAATAAGTCGGCGGCTGATTTTCAGGGACTCAGTGATGCACTGACTTACCTCGGGCCGGTTGCGAGGACGGCAGGTGTAAGTCTTGAACAGGCAGCGGCCATGACAGGTGTGCTGCATGACAATAACATCAGGGGGTCAATGGCGGGTACGGGTAGCAGTGCCGTTGTCACCCGATTACAGGCACCGACTGGAAAAGCATGGGATGCACTCAAAGAGCTTGGCGTTAAAACCTCGGACAAAAAGGGAAATATGCGTCCGTTGTTCACCATTCTGAAAGAGATTCAGGCCAGCTTTGATAAACACAAGCTGGGAACGTCTCAGAAGGGGGAATACCTTAAAACCATTTTTGGTGAGGAAGCCCTGAAATCAGCGAACGTTTTACTGGCAGCGGCAGCAAGCGGAAAACTGGATACGCTGACCGCCACGCTGAAAGCCTCGGACGGTAAAACGGAAGAGCTGGTTAAAATCATGCAGGATAACCTCGGCGGTGACTTTAAGGAGTTTCAGTCCGCTTATGAGGCGGTGGGGACTGACCTGTTTGACCAGCAGGAAGGCGCGCTGCGTAAGCTCACGCAGACGGCCACAAAGTATGTGTTAAAACTCGACGGCTGGATCCAGAAAAACAAATCACTGGCATCAACCATCGGCCTCATTGTCGGTGGTGCACTGGCGCTGATTGGTGTCATCGGTGCCATTGGTCTTGTAGCCTGGCCGGTTATCACCGGCATCAATGCCATTATCGCGGCAGCAGGCGCAATGGGGGCAATCTTCACGACGGTTGGCAGTGCTGTTATGACGGCCATCGGGGCGATTAGCTGGCCGGTTGTGGCCGTGGTGGCTGCAATTGTCGCCGGGGCGTTGCTTATCCGTAAATACTGGGAGCCTGTCAGCGCATTCTTTGGCGGTGTGGTGGAAGGGCTGAAAGCGGCATTTGCGCCGGTGGGAGAACTGTTCACGCCACTGAAGCCGGTGTTTGACTGGCTGGGCGAAAAGTTACAGGCCGCGTGGCAGTGGTTTAAAAACCTGATTGCCCCGGTCAAAGCCACACAGGACACCCTGAACCGTTGCCGTGACACGGGCGTCATGTTCGGGCAGGCACTGGCTGACGCGCTGATGCTGCCGCTTAATGCGTTCAACAAACTGCGCAGCGGTATTGACTGGGTACTGGAAAAACTCGGTGTTATCAACAAAGAGTCAGACACACTTGACCAGACCGCAGCCAGAACTCATGCCGCCACGTATGGCACCGGTGGTTATATTCCGGCGACCAGCTCTTATGCAGGCTATCAGGCTTATCAGCCGGTTACGGCACCGGCTGGCCGCTCTTATGTGGACCAGAGTAAAAACGAATATCACATCAACCTGACGGGCGGTACTGCGCCGGGAACACAGCTTGACCGCCAGTTACAGGATGCGCTCGAAAAATACGAGCGGGATAAACGTGCGCGCGCCCGTGCCAGCATGATGCATGACGGTTAAGGAGGTGACGAAAAATGATGCTCGCGTTAGGTATGTTTGTTTTTATGCGCCAGACGCTGCCACACCAGACCATGCAGCGTGAATCAGATTATCGCTGGCCGTCAAATTCCCGTATCGGTAAACGGGACGCTTTTCAGTTTCTCGGTGTGGGTGAGGAAAACATCACGCTTGCCGGTGTGCTTTATCCCGAACTGACCGGCGGCAAGCTGACGATGACCACGCTCAGGCTGATGGCAGAGGAGGGGCGGGCGTGGCCGTTGCTGGATGGCACCGGCATGATTTACGGCATGTATGTCATCAGCAGGGTGAGTGAAACAGGGAGTATTTTCTTTGCAGACGGCACACCCCGGAAAATTGATTTTACGCTGTCACTCACCCGCGTTGATGAATCACTGGCCGCGCTGTATGGCGATATCGGTAAACAGGCGGAATCGCTCATCGGTAAGGCCGGCAGTATGGCGACCAGATTCACGGGGATGACGGGGGCGGGATAATGCTGGATGCGCTGACATTTGATGCAGGCAGTACGCTGACGCCGGATTACATGCTGATGCTCGACAGCAGGGATATTACCGGCAATATCAGCGACCGTCTGATGAGCATGACCCTGACGGATAACCGGGGCTTTGAGGCTGACCAGCTTGATATTGAACTGAACGATGCCGACGGGCAGGTCGGGCTGCCGGTTCGTGGCGCTGTCCTGACGGTGTATATCGGCTGGAAAGGTTTTGCCCTGGTATGCAAAGGGAAATTTACCGTTGATGAGGTTGAACACCGGGGCGCGCCGGATGTGGTTACCATCCGCGCCCGGAGTGCAGATTTTCGCGGGACGCTCAATTCCCGCCGTGAAGGCTCCTGGCATGACACCACGCTCGGTGCGATTGTTGAGGCGATAGCCTCCCGTAACAGGCTGGAAGCCAGAGTCGCTCCGTCACTGGCCGGAATAAAAATTCCGCACATCGACCAGTCGCAGGAGTCTGATGCGAAATTCCTGACTCGTCTTGCAGAGCGCAACGGCGGTGAGGTGTCGGTAAAAATGGGAAAACTGTTGTTTCTCAAAGCGGGGCAGGGGGTGACGGCAAGCGGTAAAAAAATCCCGCAGATTACCATCACCCGCAGCGACGGCGACCGTCATCATTTTGCGATTGCTGACCGTGGAGCCTATACCGGCGTAACGGCAAAGTGGCTTCACACCAAAGACCCGAAGCCGCAAAAGCAGAAGGTAAAACTGAAACGCAAAAAGAAAGAAAAACACCTGCGCGCACTGGAGCACCCGAAAGCGAAACCGGTCACGCAGAAGAAAGCGCCTAAAGTACCGGAAGCGCGCGAAGGTGAATACATGGCCGGTGAGGCTGACAACGTTTTTGCACTGACCACGGTATATGCCACGAAAGCGCAGGCCATGCGCGCCGCTCAGGCGAAGTGGGACAAACTGCAACGGGGTGTAGCGGAGTTCTCCATCAGCCTGGCTACCGGTCGGGCAGATATTTACACGGAAACACCGGTCAAAGTATCAGGCTTTAAGCGTGTCATAGACGAGCAGGACTGGACAATCACTAAGGTGACACATTTTCTGAATAATAGCGGCTTCACGACGTCCTTAGAGCTTGAGGTAAGGCTTTCTGATGTGGAGTACGAAACCGAAGATGATGAGTGATGTGTTTTATTTTATCTGTTTGTTTTATAAGGATAAATTAACTAAAATGGCACCATCAACAAAACCGGAAGAGGTGCTCGCGATGTTTCATTGTCCTTTATGCCAGCATGCCGCACATGCGCGTACAAGCCGCTATATCACTGACACGACAAAAGAGCGTTATCACCAGTGTCAGAACGTGAATTGCAGCGCCACGTTCATCACTTATGAGTCGGTACAGCGATACATCGTGAAGCCGGGAGAAGTCCACGCCGTAAGGCCGCACCCGTTGCCATCAGGGCAGCAAATTATGTGGATGTAATTACAAACAGAAAGCCCCTCAGTCGAGGGGCTTTTTTTGTCGATGTGGTCAATGTGTGGACGTGACCAGAAATAAATCCTTTTATTTCATGTAATTAGATATCAAAAAATGTCACCAATAACTGACATTGCGGTGTTTCTCCAGATGTGGCCCATCTGAGGCCGTGTTGGTGCGCAGCTCGAAGGCTACGTCGAGTCTGTTTTGGCAGTCACCTTAAAGTATAGATAGCTGACAAAAAAGGCTCTCGTGCTAAAAAAGGCCCCACTTTCGTGGAGCCTTTATTGTACGCTTTTTACTGTACGATTTCAGTCAAATCTAATTACATAGATTGAGTGAAGGTACGAGTAATAACGTCCTGCTGCTGTTCTTTAGTCAGCGAGTTGAAACGTACTGCGTAGCCAGATACACGGATGGTCAGCTGCGGATATTTTTCCGGGTTTTCCATCGCGTCGAGCAGCATTTCACGGTTCATCACGTTAACGTTCAGGTGCTGACCACCTTCGATGGATGCTTCGTGGTGGAAGTAACCATCCATCAGACCAGCCAGGTTGGTCTTACGAACTTCGTCGTCTTTACCCAGTGCGTTCGGAACGATAGAGAAGGTGTAGGAGATACCATCTTTAGCGTAAGCAAACGGCAGTTTAGCAACGGAAGTCAGAGACGCTACAGCACCTTTCTGGTCACGACCGTGCATCGGGTTAGCACCCGGTCCGAACGGCGCGCCAGCACGACGACCGTCTGGGGTGTTACCAGTTTTCTTACCATACACAACGTTAGAAGTGATGGTCAGAACAGACTGAGTCGGGATAGCGTCACGGTAGGTGTGCAGTTTCTGAATTTTCTTCATGAAACGTTCTACCAGGTCAACAGCCAGGTCATCTACACGCGGATCATTGTTACCAAACTGCGGGTATTCGCCTTCGATTTCGAAGTCGATAGCCAGACCGTCTTCGTCACGAATCGGTTTAACTTTCGCATATTTGATTGCAGACAGGGAGTCAGCAGCAACGGACAGACCAGCGATACCACACGCCATGGTGCGGATAACGTCACGGTCGTGCAGCGCCATCAGAGAGGCTTCGTAGCTGTACTTGTCGTGCATGTAGTGGATGATGTTCAGTGCAGTGATGTACTGTTTAGCCAGCCAGTCCATGAAGTGATCCATGCGCTCCATCACTTCATCATAGTTCAGGACATCGCCTTTGATCGGTTCAGACTTCGGACCAACCTGCATTTTCAGTTTTTCGTCAACGCCGCCGTTGATTGCGTACAGCATGGTTTTCGCCAGGTTTGCACGCGCACCGAAGAACTGCATTTGTTTACCAACGATCATCGGGCTTACGCAGCAAGCAATAGCGTAGTCATCGTTGTTGAAGTCCGGACGCATCAGGTCATCGTTCTCATACTGCAGAGAAGAGGTGTCGATGGACACTTTAGCGGCGAATTTCTTGAAGTTCAGCGGCAGTTTTTCAGACCACAGAATGGTCATGTTCGGTTCCGGAGACGGACCCATGGTGTACAGGGTGTTCAGGAAACGGAAGCTGTTTTTGGTAACCAGGGTACGACCGTCGAGGCCCATACCACCGATAGATTCGGTTGCCCAGATCGGGTCGCCAGAGAACAGTTCATCGTATTCCGGAGTACGCAGGAAGCGAACCATACGCAGTTTCATGACCAGGTGGTCAACCATTTCCTGCGCTTCTTGTTCGGTGATCTTGCCAGCTTTCAGGTCACGTTCGATGTACACATCCAGGAAGGTGGAGGTACGACCGAAGGACATTGCAGCACCGTTCTGAGACTTAACAGCAGCCAGGTAGCCGAAGTAAGTCCACTGGATAGCTTCCTGAGCGTTGGTAGCCGGACCAGAGATGTCGTAGCCGTATTTCGCAGCCATTTCTTTCATCTGACCCAGAGCGCGGTGCTGTTCAGCGATTTCTTCGCGCAGACGGATAGTCTGTTCCAGGTTTACGCCGTTTTCCAGATCAGCCTGCAGAGAAGTGAACTGTGCCAGTTTGTCTTTCATCAGGTAGTCGATACCGTACAGCGCAACGCGACGGTAGTCACCGATGATACGGCCACGGCCATATGCATCTGGCAGACCGGTCAGAACACCAGATTTACGGCAACGCAGGATGTCCGGAGTGTAAACGTCGAACACGCCCTGGTTGTGAGTTTTACGGTATTCAGTGAAGATTTTTTTGATCATCGGATCCAGTTCGCGGTTGTACGCTTTGCAGGAACCTTCGATCATTTTGATACCACCGAACGGGATAAGAGCACGTTTCAGCGGAGCTTCAGTCTGTAGACCAACAACTTTTTCCAACGCTTTGTTGATGTAGCCAGCGTCGTGAGAGGTGATGGTGGAAGCAACAGCGGTGTCAAAGTCAACTGGCGCGTGAGTGCGGTTTTCCAGTTTAACGCCTTCCATTACTTTGTCCCACAGGGTGGTGGTCGCTTCAGTAGCGCCAGCCAGGAAGGACTCGTCACCCTCGTACGGAGTGTAGTTTTTCTGAATGAAGTCACGGACGTTTACTTCATTCTGCCAGTCACCTTTGGTAAAACCTTCCCAGGCTGTGGCTAACTTTTCATTAAGCTCGGACATGTAACACCTACCTTCTTAAGTGGATTTTTTATTTACTGCGTACTTCGACAACCATTAATGGTGATCGTTTTCACGCAGGTAAATGACCCAGTATGTCAACCCAACCAACAAACCACCGCCGATAATATTACCGATCGTAACCGGAATCAGGTTATCAGTGATGAAGTTCATCACGGTCAGGTGAGAAAAATTTTCCGGTGCAGAACCGACAGCGGTCCAGAATTCCGGAGATGCGAAGTCGCGGATTACAATACCCATCGGGATCATAAACATGTTTGCGATACTGTGCTCAAAACCGCTGGCAACAAACATCGCGACCGGCAGCACCATAATGAACGCTTTGTCCATCAGGCTACGGCCAGAATAACTCATCCATACTGCCAGACATACCATCAGGTTTGCCAGGATACCAAGGCAGACGGCCTCAATAAAAGTATGGTGCACTTTGTGGTCGGCGGTTTGTAGGACGTTTAGTCCCCATTGACCATTTGCGGTCATATACTCGCCGGAAAGCCACATTAAAAGTACAAACAGCAGTGCGCCGACCAGGTTGCCAAAATAGACATTTAGCCAGTTTTTCGCCAACTGACCCCAGGTGATGCGCCCACTCGCCTTAGCAACAACAATCAACACTGTGGAAGTAAAGAGATCGGCTCCGCAGACAACACAAAGAATCAGCCCCAGAGAGAAGCAAATGCCGCCAACCAGTTTTGCCATGCCGAAGGGCATTGTGCCTGTGCCAGTGGTTGCTGTGATATAGAAGACGAATGCGATTGAGATGAAAACACCGGCGGTAATCGCCAGATAGAAAGTCTTAAGCGGATGTTTCGTTGCTTTATAGACACCCGCCTCTTCGGCCACTTTGGCCATTGCAGCAGGAAGTAAAAGATCAAAAGGGTTGTCAGCTTTCACACTAACTCTCTCTTTATTAAGTCGGCGACGAGATACTAACAAAGCATTATAGATGAGAAATTGATATAGATCATATCTCGCCTGGCTTATAGGCCCGTAACTCGCATGGTTTTTATGCAAATACGGAGTAAATATTTGATTATCCAAATAAAAATAAATTTTAAAAATTAACAAATGAGTTGAATTTTTTCCGCATCCTCCGCTAAAACAGTTAATTAAAAGGGAGCATCAGGC
>OHKB01000496.1_pt1 | contig 25481 bp, 23 predicted proteins | sample 1568741 | NCBI WGS metagenome assembly OHKB01 (sample SAMEA3879575, study PRJEB24766) | human gut metagenome | biome: human-associated habitat; feature: feces | place: USA | collected 1985/1987
CTATTTTATATTAAAAAAAGAAGGGGATGTGCCTTAGTTTTGACACAGCCCCTTTGTTTTTTATTTATTAACAGTGCCGGGCAAACTATCTGCCCGAAAATACGTTTTCTTACTACAAAAAGAGAAATTGAAATACGCACTATACCTTCAGACAGCGACGACTTCAATCGTACAGTGTATCAGACAAGGTCAATATACCGGTACACTGGACTCTATATACAATCATCCCCGTCTTCCCAAAACATCAGAAGTGGAAAGACGGGGATTTATTTTCTGATAACCCTATGCAGGCAGCAGCTTAGCTCAGACCTTCAATTTCTCCATCTACAATGTCGATATGCAACGCCTGTGGTTCTTTAGGCAGTCCCGGCATACGGAGAATTTCTCCTGCAATCGCCACAATCATTTCAGCACCGTTATTGATCACTATATCTTTAATATGGAACTCGAAATTATTTACGGCACCATAAATCTTCGGATCGGCTGAGAAGGAATACTGAGTCTTGGCGATACAAACCGGATAATGAGTGATGCCCATCTTCTCAATCAACTTGATACGGTTACGGGCAATGCTACTGTACGTAATGACGCTTGCCCCGTAAAGATTGGTAGCCACTTTCTCAATCTTCTGTTGGACGGTGTCTTCCTCTTTATACGTATAGCGCAAAGGTTCGGACGGGTTGTTCTCTATCGTATCGACTACGAGGCGTGCCATATCTACTGCTCCTTCACCACCTTCGCTGAACGCATTATTGATGGCGTAGCCTACTCCCAGCTGTTCGCAGTGTTCGCGCAGCATTTCCATTTCCTCGTCCGTGTCGGTAGCAAACTTATTGAAAGCTACCACCACCGTCTGACCGAAGGAACGAAGATTGCGAATGTGTTTATCCAGATTGCGCAAACCCTCTTTCAATCCTTCCATATTCGGTTCTTTGATACGGTCGAGGCTGACACCGCCGTGCATCTTCAAACCTTGTGCCGTAGCAACAATCACTGTCAGTTTGGGCTGGAGTCCGCTCTTGCGGCATTTGATATTATAGAACTTTTCAGCGCCAAGGTCTGCACCGAATCCGGCTTCTGTGATCACATAGTCACCGAATGACATTGCCAGTTTGGTGGCAAGAATGGAGTTACAGCCATGAGCGATATTGGCAAACGGTCCGCCGTGTACGAAAGCGGCAGTACCTTCGGTAGTCTGCACCAGATTCGGGTGGATGGCGTCTTTCAGCAATACCGTGATGGCTCCCGCTACTCCGAGGTCTTTCACTGTAAACGGCTGGTCATCGTATGTAAAGCCCAGAAGAATATTCTCTATGCGGCGGCGTAAATCTTCCACATCCCTGGAAAGACAGAGAATCGCCATAATCTCCGAAGCCGGAGTAATATCGAAACCTGACTCCTGTGTGATACCGTTCGACTTCGGTCCGAGTCCGACTACGATGCTGCGCAATGAACGGTCGTTCACGTCGAGCACCCGACGCCAGAGGATTTCTTTCAGTCCGAAACCTTTCGCCTGATTCTGATAAAGATAATTATCAAGCAAAGCGGAAATCATGTTGTGCGCGGAAGTAATCGCATGGAAGTCTCCCGTAAAGTGGAGGTTGATCTTCTCCATCGGAAGCACCTGCGCATATCCTCCGCCCGCTGCTCCTCCCTTCATACCGAAGCAAGGACCGAGAGACGGTTCGCGCAAAGCGACAATCGCCTTCTTTCCGATTTTATTCAGTCCCAGAGCGAGACCGATAGATACGGTAGTTTTGCCGATACCCGCCTTTGTCGCTGTGATGGCAGTTACCAGAACGAGGTTACTTTTCTTCACTTTCTCCTCATCGATCAGTTGTTCGGGAATCTTCGCGATATAACGACCGTAATTTTCGACTTCTTCACGGGGAATTCCGATACCTTCGGCAACCTGCTTAATCTTCTTCAACTCGACACTGCGAGCTATTTCTATGTCTGATTTCATACAGAATATGATTAGTTTTATTTGAAGTGACAAAAGTATAACAAAAAAGCGAAACTGAGAAATTTAAAGCTTTCTCTGATTTCTCTCATTACTTCTGCACGGTTTTCAATTACTCAATTCCTAAAACCGTGTAATCCGCATAATCCTACCTAAAATATTTATAAACTATGACGATAACGAACATACTCTTCTAAACTCTTTCCGTACAAGAACTGTTGTTATTGACATAACCTAAACAAGAACAACATATATGGAATGGATTATTAACCAATTAAGGGATCACCCTGAACTCGCCATTTTTCTTACCTTATTCGCCGGCTTCTGGCTGGGCAGATTCAAAATAGGAAAATTTTCATTAGGTACAGTGACGAGCGTCCTTCTGGTCGGAGTGCTGGTGGGACAGTTGAACATTAGTGTAGACGGCCCGATGAAAGCTGTCTTTTTTCTACTGTTTTTATTCGCTGTGGGCTACAAAGTAGGTCCGCAATTCTTTCGCGGATTGAAGAAAGACGGATTGCCACAAGTAGGATTTGCCGTCCTGATGTGTATAGTCAGCCTCATCGCCCCGTGGATACTTGCCAAAATCATGGGCTACCACGTAGGCGAAGCTGCCGGATTGCTGGCAGGCTCACAGACCATCTCCGCAGTTATCGGTGTAGCAAGTGACACGATCAATCAGTTAAGTATCAGCGATGCACAGAAAGCGACATTTATCAATGCCATTCCTGTAGCATACGCTGTGACTTATATTTTCGGCACGGCAGGCTCCGCATGGATTCTCGCTTCACTCGGTCCTAAAATGCTGGGCGGACTGGACAAAGTGAAAGCTGACTGTAAAGAGCTGGAAGCCAAAATGGGTACTTCGGAAGCTGATGAACCGGGATTTTATACTGCTCTCCGCCCCGTCGTATTCCGTGCTTATAAAATTGAGAACAAATGGTTTGGCAAAGGAAAGACTGTCAGCGAACTGGAAAAGTATCTGATAGAAAACGATAAGCGACTGTTTGTAGAACGGGTGCGGCAAAAAGGCGTCATAGAAGAGGTTACTCCGGAGATGCTTCTACAGCCGGGCGATGAAGTGGTACTGAGCGGTCGCCGTGAATACGCCATCGGCGAAGAAGACTGGATCGGTCCGGAAGTGATCGATGCCCAACTGCTCGACTTTCCGGCAGAGACGCTTCCCGTCATGGTTACTCACCGTACGTTCGCCGGAGAAAAAGTCTCTACCGTCCGCGCACAGAAATTCATGCATGGAGTCAGTATCCGCAGCATCAAGCGGGCAGGAATCAACATTCCGGTACTTGCGCAGACAGTGATCGACTCCGGTGATATCCTTGAACTGACCGGAACAAAGTTCGAAGTGGAAACGGCTGCCAAGCAAATGGGTTACATTGACCGCCCTACCAACCAGACAGATATGATCTTTGTCGGCCTGGGTATCCTTATCGGTGGTCTGGTCGGTGCACTGGCCATACATTTGGGAGGTATCCCGATCAGCCTTTCCACCAGTGGAGGTGCCTTGATCGCAGGACTCGTATTTGGTTGGCTGCGCAGCAAACGTCCCACCTTTGGCGGTATTCCCGAACCTTCGTTGTGGGTATTGAATAATGTAGGATTAAACATGTTCATCGCCGTTGTCGGCATCGCCGCAGGACCTAGTTTTGTGACGGGTTTCAAGGAAGTAGGATTCAGCCTGTTTATCGTCGGTGCACTCGCAACTGCCATTCCTCTTCTCAGCGGTTTGCTGATGGGAAGATATCTGTTTAAGTTCCACCCTGCCCTCACACTGGGATGTACAGCCGGAGCACGTACGACTACTGCCGCCCTGGGAGCTATTCAGGATGCACTGGGAAGTGACACTCCCGCCCTGGGATACACCGTGACGTATGCCGTCGGAAATACCCTGCTGATCATCTGGGGAGTAGCTATCGTATTACTCATGTAGATATTAGTATAATGAATGTATCGTAAATCAAAATTAAGTATCAGAAAACAATAAAAACCATGATGGAAAAGAAAACAACTGGCACAGCTATCACCAAGAACTTTGCCAAAAAGATGGAAACGATCAGCCCTTTCGAACTTAAAAACAAGCTCATCGAAATGGCCGACGAAAGTATTAAGAAAATAGCCCATACCATGCTGAATGCAGGGCGGGGCAACCCGAACTGGATTGCCACCGAACCGCGTGAAGCCTTCTTCCTGCTGGGAAAATTCGGACTTTGCGAATGTCGCCGTGTCCTGTCGCTGGAAGAAGGAATAGCAGGCATCCCGCAGAAAGATGGAATAGCTGCCCGCTTCGAAGCCTTTCTCAAAGAAAACGAGAAGGAACCCGGAGCCAAGCTGCTGAAAGGGACCTATAATTATATGTTGATGGAACATGCCGCCGACCCGGATACACTGGTTCATGAATGGGCCGAATCGGTCATCGGTGACCAGTATCCCGTCCCCGACCGTATCCTGCACTTCACCGAGCTAATCGTACAGGACTATCTGGCGCAGGAAATGTGCGACCGTCGTCCGCCCAAAGGTACATTCGACCTCTTCGCTACCGAAGGGGGAACGGCTGCCATGTGCTACGTATTCGATTCATTGCAAGAAAACTTCCTGCTGAATCAGGGAGATTCCATCGCTCTGATGATTCCGGTCTTCACGCCTTACATCGAAATTCCCGAACTACGCCGTTATCAGTTCGACGTTACCGAAATATCCGCTGACCAAATGACACCGGACGGACTGCATACCTGGCAATATAAAGATGAAGACATTGACAAGCTGAAGAATCCGCAGATAAAAGCGTTGTTTATCACCAATCCGAGCAATCCGCCCAGTTACGCGCTCAATCCGGAAACAGTGGCACGCATCATCCATATTGTAAAGAATGATAATCCGAATCTGATGATTATCACAGATGATGTGTACGGAACGTTTATTCCCCATTTCCGTTCGTTGATGGCAGAATTGCCACACAATACACTTTGCGTCTATTCCTTCTCCAAATATTTCGGAGCTACAGGATGGAGAAATGCAGTCATTGCTTTACACGAAGACAACATCTACGACAAAATGATTGCCCGCCTGTCGGAGGAGCAAAAAGCAATCTTGAACAAACGCTATTCAAGCCTCGATTTGCACCCGGAGAAGATGAAGTTTATCGACCGCATGGTGGCCGACAGCCGCCAGATTGCATTAAACCATACCGCAGGACTTTCCCTGCCCCAACAAATGCAGATGAGCTTGTTTTCTGCCTTCGCCCTTCTTGACAAAGAAGACCGCTATAAGGCTAAAATGCAGGAAATCATTCACCGCCGCCTGCATGCGCTTTGGGACAATACCGGTTTCACACTGGTAGAGGACCCGCTACGTGCCGGATATTATTCGGAGATCGATATGCTGGTATGGGCGAAGAAATTTTATGGTGATGACTTCGTTGCTTACCTGCAAAAGACATACAATCCGCTGGATGTCGTTTTCCGGCTCGCCAACGAAACTTCATTGGTATTGCTGAACGGAGGCGGTTTTGCCGGACCGAAATGGAGTGTCCGTGTATCACTTGCCAATCTGAATGAGGCTGATTATGTGAAGATAGGAAAAAGCATCAAACGGGTACTGGAAGAGTATGCCAAAGTGTGGAAAGCGTCCATAGGATAAAACGGCCCGAACATTGATTACAGGGATATCCGAAAGGTGGTTGCAACCCATTGAATGACCGCCGATAACCGGGTATCCCTTCTGACCAAATAATCAAGTACTGCCACAAGACAAGGCATCATTTGAACCGGGAAGTATCCACCTCTTCCCTCTTCTTCTCCTTATATCCTCCGAATTTATAGTTGAAGGAGATACCGAATGCACGGGTCGTTTTCATATAGTGATTCTTCACATTCTGTAATCCGTAGCGGACATTTGTCGAAATAGTGGAAGTATTGAATATGTCGTCGCACTTCACAGTCAGCTGTGCCTTTCCTTTTGCAAAAGTATAGCGGAGGGCTACATCCAGATTTCCGGAACGGGGAAGGTCGAAAATGCCTTGTATAGCCCTGTTCTGATAAAATCCGCTGAGGGTCAACTTTAAATCCGGTTTGGTGGAGAGAGTGAAGGTATTGTTCATTGTCAGCACAAATGTATATAATTTGCGATCAAACGGGATATCCCAAAAATCACTGTCTTTCTGACGATAGCGGAAACCGATCGCCGTCACACGTGAATCCAGCCATTTCTTCACTTTAAAGGGGACTACCATCACCAGTCCTGCCTGCTCCGAGAAATCGAAATTGAAGCATTTATAAATCTCGACCAGACGTTCCGGAGATTGGTAAAGAGTTTGCATCTCCTTGTTTTTCGTGCGGCTGTAATAAGCGGATAATACATATTTGCCCTTTAGGATATAGCTGAGGGTCGTCTCATAATTCGTTGCAGGTTTGAGGAAGGGATTTCCCTGAATTTCGGAGTAGGCACCCATATAGGAAGTGGAGTTCTGCATACTCCAGTATTCCGGGTATTCTTTGTCACTGCTCAATGAGAATTGCAGGATATGTCCCGGAGCAGGCAGATACGTCAGGTTGGCAACCGGGTAAAGGCTCCATTCATTCCACATATCCGTGTGATACTGCTCTGCTGCCAACGAAACATCTGCCGAAAGTTTTTCTCCGAAGCTCTTGCTGAGTCCGGCATAGAAGTTCACCGTCTGTTCGCGGCGTCGGGATTTCATATTATTGTCCGGTAACGGTGCTTCCGTTTCGGGATCGTAATACATCTGATAACTGTTATCCAATGCCGTCGTATAGGCGACGCCGTAGTTCAGTCCCCAGTCTTTGCCCAATGTATGTTCCTGCCCGGCATAAAATCGCCATTGGTTGATCCGTTGGTTATCTCTGCTCAGAAAGTTCAGCGTTTCCTCTCCCAGTGTACTGTGGAGCAACTGACTTCCGGGAGAATGATAATAGGTAAATTCCGCACCGGCTTTCAGTCCGAAAGGAGTCTGATAGTCGAGCTTTGCATTATGAAGCTGTCCTTCCGAACGTGAATCGGTCACAGAATTTTGTGCACCGGTAACGGTGGCATAAGGCTTGACATCTGTGAAAGCTGTTGTATAAACCAAACTCAGCAAATGCTTGTCGGCAAATGCATAGTCCATGCCGAGACGCACCTGATGATTGTTGTGACGGGAAGTTGTGATGTCATACATATCCATCTGGTGTACCGAACCGTCGGCGAGCGTGTGAAGCGCTTCTTTATCCGTCTCCCGCCGTTCGCGGCTGTAAGAGTAAGAGTAGAGAAGATCAGCAGAGAATTTGCGTCCGGAGTACAGGAGGCTTCCACGCTCTGCCAAAGATTCGTAATGCAACTGGCTATAAGAGGTATATAGTTCACCTTGAAGGGAAGGTTCCTTTCCTGTGCCCGAAGTCAGTACCAGGTTAATCATCGGTCCGCGTACCTGATAGCGGGCCGGAGCCGAGTACATCACTTCCGCCTTTTCAATCCGGCTGACCGGCATTGATTTCAGCAGGTCATTCAATTGTTCCACAGACAGGGTACTTACCTTTCCGTTGATGACCACTGTTACCGGTTGTCCTCCCAATGTCATTCCATCGTTCATAGCGACAACGCCCGGAAGGTTCTTTACCGCATCGTAAGCATTGTCCACCGGGAGGTTGCTCACCAGTCGCGGAACATCGTACACCAGTTTCCCCTGTTCCGCTTTCACTACCGGACGCTCTCCGGTAATCATCACTTCGGGAAGTTCCCTGAACAGACTGTCTATATATGCTACGTTTTTTACGCTGTCGGCAGGTTCTCGTACCGGCTGTACCTGCTGCGCAGAAGCATACATCCAATATAGGAAAAGTAACAAAAGCAGTAAGTAAGTTCGTTTCATATCGCATTTATTTTTGAGTATGCTGCAAAATACGGGAGAAAAAGTGAAACTTTACGTTATCACCGGCTTATCTAGTGTTATTTAGTCTTATCAAAGAGAAGAAAAATAACAGTTTCATATTATCTTTGTCCGTATGAAACTACCGTTGAAACATATCATTATCCTTGTCATCTGCTCGCTGACAGGCATCTTTGTTTACCAAACCTATTGGTTGACGGGACTTTACCGTACAATGAAACAGGAAATGAACAACCATATCAAGGATGCAATGCGCACGAGCGACTTCAATGAAATCGTGCTTCGTGTCAACGAATTGCAAAAAGACAATGTAGAACACGGATCGGTCACCGTTTCCGCCGGATACAGTGACGACGGAAAAGCGCTGGTAACAAGCCAGACCATCTCTTATACGGACAGTACCTACAAAGACACCCTGCACACGCGAACGGAAACGGCAGTAGATACATTGGCGGTTAACAATACTGACCCTGAAGCCAGAGCCATCGCCTCCAGCGAAAGCGGACTCGATGTATTATTAAAGAAAGAAGACTCGATGAAAGAACTTTTACTCAGCGTCCAACAGGGTATGCATTCGGGTGTGGATACCTATATCGACATCAACCTGCAAAAATATGACAGCCTCCTTACCGATGTATTGAAAGCACACAACATAGATGTTCCTCATCACACCTTATATATATACACCGGAACCGCAATGGATTCATCAAAAATATATATAGATACGCTGGGTATCGCAGGAGACAGCAGTTATATCCCCAGCCCGAAAGCTATCCGCTACGACTACGAATTCAACAGACATCACAGCCAACGCTATCAACTGATAATGGAACCGATCACTTCTCTGGTATGGAAGCAAATGACCGGAATTCTGGTCACTTCATTTGTTATCTTCCTCATCCTGGGATTCTCCTTTTGGTTTCTCATCCGGACACTGCTGAGACAAAAGACACTGGAGGAGATGAAGAGCAACTTTACCAATAACATCACGCATGAATTAAAAACTCCGATCGCCGTAGCTTATGCCGCCAATGATGCGCTGCTGAATTTCAACCAAGCGGAGGAGAAGAGTAAGCGTGACCAGTACCTACGCATCAGTCAGGAGCAGTTGCAACGTTTGAGCGGGCTCGTTGAACAGATTCTTTCTATGAGCATGGAAAGTCGTAAGACATTCAGACTGCATCCCGAAGAGATTCATCTGAAAGAACTGATTACTTCTTTAATAGAGCAGCACCAACTTAAAGCTGATAAAACCGTACACGTAACTCTGGAAATAAATCCCGAATCACTCACCCTTGTTGCAGACCGTACCCACTTCAACAACATCATCAGCAATCTGATTGACAATGCAGTGAAGTACTCCAAAGAGTCTGCCGAAATAACAATCTGCTGCCGCCAGACAGAACAAACGGTATGCATCACTGTTACCGACCGGGGAATAGGCATTCCACCCGATAAACAGAAACATATATTCGACAAATTCTATCGGGTTCCGACAGGCAATCTTCATAATGTGAAAGGATACGGTTTAGGACTTTTCTATGTCAAAAGTATGGTCGAGAAGCATGGAGGTACCATCTCCGTGAAAAGTGAACCGGGCAAAGGAACTACATTTACCATTATCTTATAAAAAAGTGCATTTACTTTATAATAAGTCAACATCATGAGTAAAAACGAAATTACAGTACTATTGGTAGAGGACGAAGTGACACTCGCTATGATCATCAAAGATACACTGGAAGAAAGCGGCTTTACAATTCATACGGCAGGAGACGGAGAAGAAGGATTACATCTTTTCTTTGAACTACGCCCGGATGTATTGGTCGCCGACGTGATGATGCCGAAAATGGATGGATTCGAAATGGTGCGCCGTATCCGGCAAACAGACAAACAAACACCCGTTTTGTTTCTGACTGCCCGTTCGGCCATCAATGATGTGGTAGAAGGTTTTGAACTTGGAGCCAACGACTATTTGAAAAAGCCTTTTGGCATGCAAGAGCTCATTATCCGCATCAAGGCGCTAATGGGGAAAGCGTTCAGCTTCACAGAGCAAAAGCCCTCCAGTCGCTTTGAGATAGGCAGCTACTTGTTCGATCCCGTTGCACAAACTCTATTGCGTGCCGGAGAGAGGCAGGAACTCTCCCACCGGGAATCTGAAATATTAAAACGTCTTTGTGAAAACCGGAATCAGGTAGTCAACACGCAAGATGTACTGCTTGACCTTTGGGGAGATGACAGCTTCTTCAATTCCCGAAGTCTGCATGTGTTCATTACTAAACTACGGCATAAATTATCACAGGATGAGCAAATCCGGATCGTTAATGTGCGGGGAATCGGCTATAAATTAATAGCTACTTGAATCAAAAAACATGGTGTCACTATACCAGTGATATAGTGTCACTATCCTGCCGGGATACTTACACCATCCTGTCAGGATAGTGACACCATGTTTAAAATGGATTTTTCTCTAAGAAAACATAACGGAAGCAAGCAGTCATACTAATATTTTCTATCTTTGTCATCAATCAACCTTTACGAAGATGAAAAAACTGATTCTATTTCTTTCGCTGATATTATCGGTCGGTTTTGCATCCGCACAGTCGGAAGTTCCTTCCGATAGTATTCGTCGTACCCCTTCAAGCAATATGAAGGAATTTGGCGGCTTCCTGCTGGACATGGGATTAATGAATGTGGCACCTCCCAAACTTCCGAAACTTAATCTGGACATACCGGATGTAAGTAAAGATTACAATCAGATATTCCGTCTGAATACAGACGCAACCTATACCCAGGGATTCACTGACGCATTTTCTTCTCCTTTCTCCGGTTTCGGATATGGGTATGGATGGGGGTTGTCGTCTTCACCGCAATTCATGCAAATGGGAACCTTCAAACTGAAAAATGGATGGAAAATCAATACATACGGAGACTATGATAAAGACGGATGGAAAGTACCCAACCGTAGTGCTATGCCTTGGGAAAAAAATAACTTCCGGGGAGCATTCGAACTGAAATCTTCAAATGGTAATTTCGGTATCCGGATTGAAGTTCAGCAAGGAAGGAATGTTCCTTATTAAAACATTCCTTCGCTGAAAGTTTATATTTTATCAATATTCCTCTGATAATCTGTATGAATTAAGCTGCCCTGTATTTTCTTTATATATGTGTATCTCTTGCTATAAAGACATCCATTCTATACCTTCTCAATAAAATGAACAGGATATTTAGTCCAATATTTTGTATAAATCCTGTCCTCATGCCCATCAAGATTTAACTGGTACATCCGGAATCTAACTAGAATATTTTTAGGTTGCCACAACTCTTCATAGGTATACTGATATTTCATACCTATACTTTCCATCACTTTTCCGCTTCGTGGATTGTTGATGTCATGTGTAGCTGTAATATAAGGAATAGCTGTTGTTTTCAGAAATCCGAGAACCGCCTTACACGCCTCTGAGACAATGCCCTGATGCCAAAATTCTTTTCTAAGTCCATATCCCAGATCATGACTTTCATCATCGCTTACATGAACATATCCAATAGGTATATTATCTTCTTTCAAACAAATAGCACAATACAATCCTTTTCCTTGAGCATACTTTTCAATGTACTTACTTTGAAGATATGCCTTTGCTTCCTCTATATTTCTTAAAGGAAACATTGGTAAAAAGGTATTTACTTCCTTATCGCTCAAAATCAGAAACAGAGCATTTACATCCTGTTCCGTGAATTGACGTAAAACAAGCCGTTCCGTCTCTACAATATTCATAGGAAAATTTAGTTTTTCTCCATCATATAATTAATTAAAAACGCTGTTGAGCAAGAAAGGCCCTGTCCGCTGCACACATTGCATCCGCTATACGGTCACACCATGAATCAAACTCCGGATCAGGAGTCTGCGTTTCAGGATGCGAAAGCATGTATTGAACTGCCTGCCTTAAACCGTCTGCCATTGAGGTAGTACAGATAAAATCCGGAACAAGACGTTTTATTTTCGAATTATCGAAGACTACAGTAGCCGCTTTATCTCCCAACAATTCGCCTCTAAAATCATAATTTTCTCCATGCCGTGCAAGGAAATCGGAAGCCACATACAAGGCGTTCAACGGTTTTCCCAGTGCATCGGCAATGGTTTGATAAATCTGGTTCCAAGTCATACTCTCATCAGTAGTTATATGGAAGGCATTTCCGATTGCATGAGGATTTGCCATAAGCCCAACGTATCCTTTGGCAAAATCTCTGGAATGAGTCAATGTCCACAATGAGCTGCCATCACCGGGAATAATCACAGGTTTCCCGTCAAGAATCCGTTTCAGTATCTGCCAATTGCCGTTACTTCCATGCAGGCTTACAGGAGGTTTCGTTCCATTATAAGTATGACTGGGACGAACAATCGTAACCGGAAAACCAGTTGTCCGGTATGCTGCCATCAACACTTCTTCGGCTGCGATCTTATGCCGTGAATACTGCCAGTAAGGATTCACCAGAGGAGTGCTTTCTGTAATACGGTAATCAGCCAACGGCTTTTGATAGGCAGATGCACTACTGATAAAAATATATTGTTTCGTCTTATCCCGGAACAGGCGAATATCACGTTCTACATCTTCTGCCGTATAAGCAATGAACTGGGCAACCACATCATAACTTTCATCTGTGACAGCCTTCGCTACAGCTTCCTCATCATGAATGTCGGCAATGATACTACGCATGCCTTCGGGCAGTTTCCTTGAACCTCGGTTGAGCAGTGTAATCTCCCACCCTCTCTGTTGTGCCAACTCTACTACATCGGCACTGATGGTACCGGTCCCTCCAATGAATAATGCTTTCATAAAACAAGTCTTTTAAAATTCGCAGGAACAAATATATCAATTCTGTTATTTACATCTTGCTATTATTCCGTTTTTTTTGTTTCTGATACGCTAATCTTAATACTAAATGTAAGTTTGCATCCGGTCAGCTACCAACGTTGTATACAAATTACTGAATCTTATACCCAAATTACAGTTTTACAAATCCGGAATGAAAAAGATACATTTAAAAGCTTTATCTTTGTGACAGATCAAAACTGTAAGCCGTATGGAAGAAATAACAAAAATGGAAAGTATTGACCAGTATGACCAACTGTTCGGACTAGAGACTTTACACCCGTTAGTGAATGTAATCGACTTTTCGAAAGCGACAAAGACGGTAGAATACTACCGTATGAATATCGGATTCTACTCTCTGTTTCTGAAAGAAGCAAAATGTGGCGATCTCAGATACGGACGGAAATATTATGATTATCAAGAAGGAACCGTCGTCTGCATGGCTCCGGGGCAGGTAGTCGGGATAGACAATCGTAAACAAACCCCGCCCCGCACCAAATCTATCGGTCTTTTATTTCATCCCGATTTAATTCGGGGAACTTCTTTAGGACAGAACATCAAACACTACAGCTTCTTCTCTTATGAAGTGAATGAAGCATTGCATCTCTCCGAACAGGAAAAGGAAATTGTGACCGACTGTATTCACAAAATACAAATCGAGCTGGAACATGCTATCGATAAACATAGCAAACAGCTCATTGTCCGCAATATAGAGCTATTGCTCGACTATTGCATGCGCTTCTACGAACGGCAATTCATCACACGCAACCAAGCCAATAAAGACATCATCGTTAAGTTTGAACAGTTATTGGACGAGTATTTTCAAAATCAAGTTGCACTTACCGAAGGGCTTCCTTCTGTCAAATACTTTGCGGATAAAGTCTGCCTTTCCCCCAATTATTTCGGTGACCTGATCAAGAAAGAAACAGGAAAAACAGCACAGGAATACATCCAGTACCGAATCATAGAACTTGCCAAAGAACGGATATTGGAAGGTAACCAGACGGTCAGCCAGATTGCCTATGAACTGGGATTCCAGTATCCGCAACATTTCAGCCGGTTGTTCAAGAAGAATGTCGGATGCACACCAAACGAATATAAGCAACAGAGCTAAAACAGCTCCATAAATCAGGATATTATTTACGTCATGGGAGATAAAGTACTTAAATTAGGAAGTGTGCATCAATGCAATTGTTGCTTGGGAGGTAAGACACTGCACCCTCTGGTCAGTGTCATCGACCTCTCAAAAGCCGACCTATCATCCCATACAGATTTTAAATTCGGATTTTATACGATTCTGTTGGGTGAATGCAAATGTGAAGCATGCAGATACGGACATCAGTACTACGACTTCTCAGACGGAACACTTATCTGCCTGACTCCCGGAGAATCAATCAGCATGAAAGATAGTAACAACACGCGTCCTTCCAAGGGATGGATACTGGCGTTTCATCCCGACCTGATCTGTGGCACTGCCCTCGGAGCGAATATCCGTGACTATACTTTCTTCTCTTATCGCCCCGAAGAAGCACTGCATATTTCATTACGTGAGAAGCAGGTTATACTGGAGCTTCTGGATAAAATAAACCAGGAACTGCAACGCTGTATCGATTGCTATAGCCAGAAAATTATTTCTAAATATATCGAACTATTGCTCGATTATTGCGAACGCTTCTACGAACGCCAGTTTATCACCCGCAATGAAGCAAACAAACAGATTATCGGACGGTTCAATCGTCTTTTAGATCATCATTTCCATACGATACAAAGTCAATCTGCCGACCTTCCTACCATTGAAGATTGTGCCGGAAGCCTCCATTTATCTCCTGCATATTTTAATGATTTGCTGGAATATGAAACAGGAAAATCATTTAAAGAATATCTCCAGTTCAAACGTTTCGAAACAGCTAAAGACTGGCTGATAAATACTGATAAGCCGCTTAACCAGATAGCGCAGGAACTCGGCTTCCGGAATGCTCAGTATTTTAGCCGCCTGTTTAAGAAGATGACCGGCTGCCCACCGAATGATTTCAGAATGCCTAACTGATTTATATGCTCTTCTTCCAGATGACTCTAGAACAGAAGAAAACCTTTAATAAAAATATATTTGAGACTTCAAATTCTTAATCAATGTTATAAAACATACGAATTATCTTGGATAATTTGCTAATATCACAGAAGTACGTATCTTTGCACTGTGTTTTTCATAGTATTAGATTTAAGGTTAACAAAGGTTGGAGCAAGGCGTTGCTCCTTTTTTTATGTCTATATGCGAACTATTGGACTTACAGATATAGAGAATTACATTATTTTTCGGTAAATTTGCAGAAACACTTATTAAAAAGATACATCCGGATTACATTTTGATTATATAAATCAAAAAGTATTCTTTTTACGTTATATATCAAGAAGTAATTTTAATTCTGACAAAACAATGAAAACAGAGCGGAAATATTATCATTTGATAAAATCAGTTATCGTCATACTGTTCCTTTCTTTTGGCATGACTTCATGCGAGAAGGAAGATCCTGTTATAGTTCCCACAGAACAGACAGTATTCATGTATCTCCCGTGGTCTACTAACCTTACATCCAATTTTTATCAGAATATCAGCGACTTGGAAAGTGTAGTCGGAAAAAATATACTGAAGAATGAACGGGTGATTGTCTTCATGTGTACTACAGCAACGAAAGCCACTCTTTTCGAACTCACCTATGAAAATGGTAAAAGCGCACGTAAAACTCTAAAGGAATATACAGACCCTGCATATACAACGGCAGAAGGTATCACATCCATCCTCAATGACGTTCAACGCTATTCTCCTACCAAACGTTACGCAATGGTTATCGGCTGCCACGGTATGGGATGGATACCCGTATCAAACGGATCAATGTAAAAACCTGAGGGATTTTCATTTTATGCATATAACTTAGTAAGTCTGTATAAAAAAAATGCCTTATCTCTGACTCCTCTAAACTGTGCTCTGAATGCCTTGATTTTAGCATTGAATGATTCTGCTGCCGCATTAGTTGCCCTTCTTTCAAAGAAGTTGATAATATTCATATAGTGTGTTTGGATAGAGCGCGCTACCCTTCCAAAAGTCAGGAAGCCTGATTTATCGACTTCGTCATACCACCTTGCAAGCCTTGTCAAAGCAATATCTTTAAACTTACACTGATGATAGATTGAGCCTAACCGCATGGCCAGATAATATCCCTTCTTTATATCGGGATATTCTTTAAATAGAATCTCAGCCCGTATCCTTTGAGACTGAGTCCATAGCGATTCTTTTTTGTAAAGCAGATAAATACTCCTTGCCAGCAACTGCTTTCTTGTATCTCCATTAGCGAAAACAGGTGCATGATATATCTTTCCGCAGGCCTTTGCATAGGCAAGCTGCGTGGACTCCTCATCCAAAGCCTCCCAGCGGGCTTTCACACGCATCTCCTGAACTGCTTCATGAGCTAGTTTCTGTACATGGAAACGATCTGTAACGCGTTTGGCGGCAGGGAAGCAAGTCCGCGCAATCTGTTCCATATTGGGGGCCATATCCAAGGTGATCTCACGTACCTGATAGCGACGACGACGCGAAAGTTTAAGCAGGACAGAGGTGACTGTACAAACATCCGTACCTTTAATGATAGCGATAATACTGCCTTTACCACCGTGAGCCTCTTTATTAATCAACACAGTATATAGTTCTCCACGAGAGAGGGCCACTTCATCAATACAGACGTAGGCACCAATGTTCTTCTCAAACAAAAGCCAGTTCTCTGCATGGGCAAGCTGCTCCCAGCGGAGGTAGCCACTTAAATGGTTGCGGTATTGACGTTCAAACAAATCCCCGTCAACGCCATATAAAGTACCCAATAACTTGCAGCCGATCGGATGATTATCAATATAATTCTTTTAAAAAAGACGCAAAATCCTGCGTCATACGAGTACCCTCAGCTAACATGCGCCAGTTACGGCAGATATAATCATTGCTCTTCTTTAATATCCAGCGACGACGGCGAATGTTCAGATACACTTTCTTACCACGAAGGGGAAAGTCCTGAACAACCACCGGATCATAAAAGCCTTTACTCTCAGTGGCCTCACCGGAATACTGCTCAGGAACCAGATTCTTCTCTTCAAGGTAAATCACGATTTCATTCACCCTTTCTTTCACATCAACAACATCAAAGTAATCCAAGGTGCCTTCAGGGAGAAGAAGACGATAAACATTTAACTCCATTTTCTATAAATTTGAAGGCAAAGATAAGAATTTGTAATTTCATCCCTCAGATTTATTCATTGATCCGTTATATTTCTTTTTCATTCGATACCCAGCCATTTTTGTTCAATTTATTTGCACGCCAATAGATTCATTTATATCTTTGTTACCAAAAATTTATTTAATCTCATTTATTCATCAACCTAATTACATCATGAAAAACAGATTCCACCTCTTAACCACAGCGATAGTTTCCCTATTATGTGTTAGTTGTGCAGAAACTCAGGTTTCCCAGTCCGGTAGTAAAGAAGCGGTCAACCCTCCTATTATGGGTTGGAGCTCATGGAATGCTTTCCGGGTAGATATCAGTGAAGATATTATTAAAAATCAGGCTGACCTTATGGTCAAAAAAGGTCTGAAAGACGTGGGATACCGCTATATCAACATTGACGACGGATATTTTGGCGAACGGGACGGCAATGGAAAAATGCAGGCCAACAAGAGTCGCTTTCCGAACGGTATGAAACCTGTCGCCGACCATATACATAGCCTTGGCATGAAAGCCGGTATTTATACAGATGCGGGTAACAACACCTGCGGCTCTATCGCGGACAACGATCACGCAGGAGTAGGAGCCGGCATTCATGGACATGAACAACAGGATGCCCAACTCTATTTCGACGAATGGGGATTCGACTTCATCAAGATAGACTATTGTGGCGGAGACCTGCTGGGCTTGGATGAAGAAGAACGCTATACTTCTATCCGAAACAGTATCGACAAAGTAAACAAGGACGTCTCTGTCAATATCTGCCGCTGGGCTTTCCCCGGTACGTGGGCTAAAGATGTAGCAACTTCATGGCGTATCAGCGGTGACATCAATGCGCATTGGGGCTCATTGAAATATGTAGTCGGCAAAAACCTATATCTGTCCGCTTACGCCAAAGACGGACATTATAATGATATGGATATGATGGTCATCGGTTTCCGTAATAACAGCAAAGTAGGCGGAAACGGACTTACCCCGACAGAAGAAGAAGCCCACTTCGGCCTGTGGTGTATCATGAGTTCGCCTCTGTTGATCGGATGTAATCTGGAAAGCCTGCCCGAATCTTCCCTTCAACTGCTGACCAACAAAGAATTAATCGCTCTTAATCAAGACCCGCTGGGCTTGCAGGCATACGTAGTGCAGCATGAAAACGAAGGCTATGTACTGGTAAAAGACATCGAACAAAAACGTGGTAACGTACGTGCTGTCGCACTTTATAATCCATCGGACACCGTGTGCAGCTTCTCCGTACCTTTCTCGGCACTTGAATTTAGCGGAAATGTGAAAGTACGCGATCTGGCAAAACGCAGTGATCTGGGAAGTTTCTCCAATGTCTTTGAGCAGACACTCCCCGCACACAGTGCTATGTTCCTCCGCATGGAAGGAGAAACACGTCTGGAACCGACATTGTATGAAGCGGAATGGGCTTATCTCCCCATGTTCAATGATCTCGGCAAAAACCCGAAAGGCATCCTATATGCTGCCGATCAGGAAGCTTCCGGAAAAATGAAGGTAGGATTTTTGGGCGGACACCCGGAAAACTATGCAGAATGGCCGGAAGTATATAGCGCAGACGGCGGACGTTACGAGATGACCATTCATTACTCATTCGGCAAAGGACGCCAACTGGAAATAGATGTCAATGGCATTGTTACCAAAGTGGATTCACTGGGAGAAGACGACAAACACAACCAGATCACAATTCCTGTAGATCTGAAAGCCGGTTATAATCATATCCGTATGGGTAACAGCTACAACTGGGCACCGGATATCGACTGCTTCACACTAGCCAAAGCAATGTAACAGCCCCATCATGTAAAACGTGACTATAAAAAAGGAGGAGCTAAGATCACTCTCCACTCCTCCTGTCACGACAAACAACTAAAATTATTCACTATTTGATGCCATCCAATGCCCTTTTAGCAGTAGCATTAGTGGAGTCTATAGCCAGAATTTTGCTCCAATATTCTTTGGATTTTTCCTTATTAGCCATCGCTTCCGCTTTCAGTGCCGGATTTTCAATAGCCAACAAATAGTAATATCCAAGATAACTGTAGCACTCAATCAAAGCTGAATTGTAATGAGGATCATTCTTGCTTTCCAGCAAAGCAGCAACTTCCTCATAGAAAGGTTTCGCTAATCCAAGAGTCGTTTCGGGGTCAAGTGCAGAATTGGCACGTGCTCTCCAAAAATTGCCCAGATAGCTCTCCGGTGCTGCTTCTGCAATAGTATGAAAAACAGAATCAGCAGCCATCAGCGCCTGTTTGCGCTCTTCAGCATTGATTGTCAGCGAATCAGTCTGCGTACCTGCACCGTAATAAAGTCTGCCAAACTGGAATTGCAAATCCGGAGTCTGGTGTTCCTTATCAAGGGATGAATAATATTTCTGGTAAGCACTGATTGCCTTTTTATAATCGTTCTTCTGCTCGTAAGCAGTAGAAATATTCTTGTATAAGTCCGTCTTTGTCGGATCTAATTGTATAGCTTTCTCATATTGGCCTACAGCTTCGTCATATCTCTTCAGAGCATCAAGCAAATGACCGTAATACATATAGTCCAGATAAGAATAATCAGCTTTGTCTGACTGGGTAAAGAAAGCGTCTGCCGCCTTTATTGCTTCATCAAAGCGTTTCAGGTCTGTATAGTTATACATTGCCAAACGATTGAACGCTGCATGACGAGCATTCTTTTTCAATCCCATATTCGCCACTTCAAGCGACTTCTCAAAGTCATGATTCAGGAAGAGAGCGAATGCATACTTCACCAAATCCTCTTCTGTAGCTGTCGGTCCCATTGCAAAATTCGAATAAGCTTCGACAGCTTTACTAAAATCATTCTTTAAGTAATAAATTTCGGCTAGTTTTTTATCTACGGCTATGTTGGACGGTTCCTGTGCTTTCAACTGATTCAGTTTCTCGATAGCAAGGTCTGCATTTGCAGATTTATAAGTATCTGCATATTTCAGATATGCTTCCGTGCAATGCGGATCGAAATAAATAGCCTCTTCATATTTCTGAGATGCCAGACCTGCATTTTTCTGTTCAAAAGCGATATCTCCTTCCAATACAGAAGCAAGAGCCGATTTACCATTCGCTTTTTTGGCAAGAGCAGCATACTCCTGTGCTTCCGGAAGTTTGCCGGCTTTCAGATATACCTCACCGATCGCCACCAGAAGTTCCACATTCTTTTTATTCTTTCCTTTTATCAACTGTTCAGCTTCCTCATTGGCCTGAGCCGGATTCGTCTGAATGATTTCTTTCAATTTGGCAACTCCTGCCTGCCATTCGGCATCAGATGATTGCGCATAGAGCGACCCAACTGCTATAAACGCTCCAGCTAAAAACATTTGTATTCTTTTCATGATAGTCACTAATTTTAGTTATTATTCGTCTTTCACGTGGACAATACGCACTGGCTGAGTAGCCGGCACAAGTCCAGATTTTAATATAATCCGCTGCCCTTTATCGGATGTCATAAAAGAAGCGAATCCCCAAGGCAGCCCACTGCGAGGATCATTCAGTAATGCATAAATTGGTCGTGCCAATGGATAGTTACCGTAATACAGATAAGCCTGATAAGGCTTATAACTGTTAGCAGGAGTAGCTACATCCTCCGCACTCACTGCCATTACTCTGATTTCCTCGGTGAAAGAAAGATTGGTGGTGTCACTGCGGTTACCCAGCCAGTTTACACCAATGACTCCCATTGCTCCGGGGTTCTCTGCTACATACTTTATCACCTGCTGATTGGTCTTCAAGGCACTGACATTGTCAGTAGCCAGTGGTTTTCCATCGCAGATGGAATCCATTGTATAGCGTACGGTGCTGGAGTTCTTGTTATCGAATACCACCTGAATACTCTTCAGTGGCGAATTCGGATTTATCTCTTTCCAGTTTTTCGCCTCACCAGTCAGGATACGGCTGAAATCTCGTACACTCAACAAAGAATCCGGATTACCCCGGTTGACGATCAATGCCAGACCATCCGTGGCCAGTTTAATCTCACGGGGAAAGAACTTGCGGCTGTGGAAGGAATTCATTTCTTCCTCAGTCAATGTCCGGGTCGCAATAGCCAACCGGACACTGTCTTTCAGAAGTAAATTAATTGCTTCGACTTCCGTCGTGTAGCGAGGGACAATTCCAGCCAAAGGATACAGACTCTCAAACACATCTATTTCTTCCTGTATAATAGGCTCAAAACTTTCATCCGCCGCAATAGATATCACCCAAGACGAATACGTATCCGTCGGTCCATCCGATTTGGAACGGCAAGCACTCAACACTGCCAACAAAACGATTCCTATCAGCCAAAATTGTCTCTTCATCATCTTACTGTAATCTAAACATTACCGGAACGGTGAATTTCACACGTACCGCTTTACCATTTTGTTTACCCGGAATCCATTTCGGCATGCTTTGTACCACACGCACAGCTTCTTTATCCAGATAAGGATCAACGCCACGAGCTACGTGCACATCGCTAATAGTACCGTCACGCTCTACCACAAACTGTATAATAACGCGACCTTGTGTTCCATTCTCCTGTGCAATCGTCGGATACTTGATATTTTTCCCAAGGTATGACATCAGTTCCTGCTGTCCACCGGGGAAGGTCGGCATCTGCTCTACCATATCAAATACTTTTTCCGGTTCCGCAGCCTGTGTCACCACTTGCTTCAGGTCAGCAATATCGGCTCCGTTGGCTTCGTCATTACCTTTTACGTCGGCAATGGAGATTGCCACTTTGGTAGAAGTCAATTCTTCCTGACTCTTGATCTCATCGTCTTCGTGCACCTCTTCATCTTTCTTGATGACAGGGGCAGTAAACTTAATAGAACTCTTCAGTGCAGGAGGGGGAGGTGCAACCGGTTCTACCCGTTTCATCTCTTCCTGTTTGATTTCCGGTTCTGCCAATTTCGACAAAGTTGTAACCTCTGTCATTACTTCCTTTTGCTCCGGGGTCGCCAACTTAAGCAGCGTAGGGATAGTAAATCCGACGATTGCTATCGCCACCACAATCAGCATCGCAACCGTATGCCGTTTAGGTGAATTGGCACGCATTCTGTATGCGCCATACGCTTGATTCTTGCCTTCAAAAATCTGTTGACACCATTCCGAAGAAGCTAAATCTAATTTTGCCATTTTACTTTCTTTTTTTAGGTGTTACATCATTTATCAGCCAGGTTCTGTGACAGCTCTCCCTTAGCATCGTAATTCTTAATCAAGAATTCATCGGCTTCGACAATATCCGTTATCACATATTTACCTATGTTACATATCTGCATCTCATCCAATGCGTCAATCAGATTCATATAAGAAGCATCATCCGTCGCCTTGATAATAACGGTCGGTGTATCCTTTCCGCTCTTAATTTCGGAAACCTTCTTTTTGTATTCGTCATCTGTAATCTCCAGATCGAGCTTCTGCTGCTTCAAGGCTCTCACCTGATTAACAGCCGCAGCATTTTTCTGAAGAAGTACGGCACGCAGCCCATTTGCTCCGTAAGTAGTCTCTTTCAATGAAGTATAATCCCTATAGTTAGGTTCTCCCTCATAGTAATAGAGCTTATTATCAGCTCCCAGCAATAATGTAATTGCCTGAGAAGCTTTCACCATACTCTTTTGTTGTTCAGTTATATCTTTGTCATTACTCGGCATGCTTATTTCCATCGTCTGAGGCTTGCTCAACGTGGTACAAAGCATAAAGAAAGTAATCAGCAACATGTTCATATCCACCATCGGAGTAAAGTCTACCCGGACAGTCATTTTCTTTTGCTTGCCCTTACCTCTTTTCTTTCCGCTGCTCTCTTGTACTTCAGCACTCATTGTCTTTCCTCCCTTTTAATTTTCAGATTCTGCTTTGAGAGAAGTAATCAGATTGTACCGATTCTCCCGCAAATCCTGAAGTGAGTTCATTACGTTCTTTATCACTGAGTATGGAGTGGAAGCATCTGCCTTAATAGCAATTCGGAGATCAGCGTTAGCGTTACGTGCATTGCGCACCCACGACTTAAACTGATTATCGGTGCTATCGCACGGAATTCCTTCATTCTTCAGAACTTTGTCCCGCTGGTCTTCCGGGAGGTCAAGGAATTGCTGCATACTTCTGATGGGCACTCCAAAAGTAGTAGCCAGTGTAAACCGCTTTTCCTGCTCCGGAGTAAACTTTATGCCATACTCTTCACCCATGCTCTCCAATACAGCCTGCATATCCTGCTGCTTGTCGAGGCTCATAAATATTTTTCCTTCCGGATCAACCAGAATCTGGAGTACATTCGTCTCCGGAATCTTAATTTCCGATACGGAGGCCGGAGTAGTAACTTGTACAGGTTCCTTCTTCACAAATGTTGATGTCAACATAAAGAAAGTCAGAAGCAATACAGTTACGTCACTCATAGCTGTCATATCTATGAACGTATCTTTCTTTTTAATTTTCGCTCTACCCATGATTAATAGATTTTAAAGGGTTCGCCAAATTAATGAGTAGCTGCAAAAGTCTGCACGATAGAGAATCCGACTTCATCGAGTCCGTAAGTCAATTTATCAATTTTGTTAGTGTAGTAGTTGTAAGAAATAACAGCCAGCGCACCTGTCAAGATACCGAAAGCCGTATTGATCAAGGCTTCAGAGATACCTTGTGACAAAGCCATAGAGTCAGCACCACCACCGGCAGACAATGCGGCAAATGAACGGATCATACCAATTACAGTACCGAGCAATCCCATCAATGTTCCCAAAGTGGTGATAGTAGCGATAATCGGAAGATTCTGCTGCATCATAGGCATTTCCAGAGCAGTTGCTTCTTCCAGTTCTTTCTGGATAGCCAGCAGCTTTTGTTCTTTAGGAAGAGCTGTGTTCTTTTCCATTTCTTCATACTTGCGCAAAGTAGCAGTAACTACATTGGCAACAGAACCGCGTTGTTGGTCACAGATTTCTTGTGCTTTTTTGAGGTCACCGGTAGCCAGGGCTTCCTTGATGTTAGCTACAAATTTAGCCAACGAACCTTTACCGAAAGCAGAACGAAGCGCAAAATAGCGTTCAATACTCAAAGCGAGTACAGTTAACAACAGTGTCTGAATAACAGGCACAATAACACCACCTTTGTAAATAGTACCCAACATGTTCAATGGATGGTTGTTAGGATCATTGTTCATAAAGTTAGACGGATTTCCCAACAGGAACTGATAAATACACACTGCCACGATGAAACAGCAGATGATTACAATACCGGCATTCTTTATGCCTACGATCTGAGACTTTTTAGTAGTTTCCATAATAAGTTTTTTTGTTAAGATATTAATTTTAGTTATTTAGAAAATTTCAAATGATTAGATACACTGCGCTATAGACCCTGTGACTTTTCAAGAGAATGAAAGTCACACAGCTTCATACAGGGTACGAAAAGTAAATAAGATGGGAATAGTAATAAACTAAATAAGGATACGTCTTAGAGCGAACACATAGTAGTCGCTACAGATAATGGAGTAATGTGGATCCTTATCCGAGTAATAGGATTTACTTTGATCTAATACAAGTGAGTTTTCTCTTAACAAGAAAAACTTATGCATAACGTCTTTAAGAGAATCATTCGCTTCGATGATTCTACGCAGACGATAATTATTAGAAGATGTTTCTGTAACTGATTTAAAGCCCAATTCTACGTCGGAAATAGACAAAGACTGGGATGATCTGTCAAAACCCAACGAACGGGTCTTAAATGAAGAATTAGAGTTGGTATCGGCGTTCGATTCCGACAACTGGCAAGAGCTTTCACTCTTAGAAACACATGAAGTGATATCCATAGCATTTCCACCCATACTATATGATAGCATCAGCAGAACAAGCGCTAATATGAATCTCACAGAACCTTTCATGATATTTATTTCAGTTGTTTATATCGAATTCTCGCATTTCGGCGACAAATTTAGTAATTAAATATATTCGTTTGTCGTTATTCACATCATTTAAGCATAAAACTTTGACTCTATTATTGAAACAATGTACAAAGTGTTTTGTTCCCATGTTTTGGAGTTTTATGTGTTAAAAGACGTTTATAGATAAATAAGGGATATTCCTAAGGTATCAAAAACAAGAAAGCCCTCCAGGTATTTCTACCGGAAGGGCTTCTTTAAAAACGGCGGCTACCTACTCTCCCACTGTTACGCAGTACCATCGGCGTGACGAGGCTTAACTTCTCTGTTCGGAATGGGAAGAGGTGGAACCCTCGTGCTATAACCACCTGAATGAATTCAATAAGGTTATGACATGATGAAAAGTAAAATTCAAGTAATATCATATTAATGATACGCTAAACGTATATATCCAATCCGTACAAAGCCGGAAGAAAGTGAACGGGCAATTAGTAATGCTCGGCTTTGATGTTACCACCTTTACACCTGCATCCTATCAACGTCATCGTCTTTAACGACCCTAAGAAATCTAATCTTGTGGCTGGCTTCGTACTTAGATGCTTTCAGCACTTATCCAA
>OHKB01000500.1_pt1 | contig 25190 bp, 19 predicted proteins | sample 1568741 | NCBI WGS metagenome assembly OHKB01 (sample SAMEA3879575, study PRJEB24766) | human gut metagenome | biome: human-associated habitat; feature: feces | place: USA | collected 1985/1987
TTTAGTGCTATGATTACGTAAAACAACCGTGTTAATCCGTGTAATCCGTGCCTAAATATATTCTTTTCGGTATAGTATGGAGCTCAAACAGGGTTTTCGGACTGACCCCGAATACCCCCCCCAAAAAAAAAGATAAGCAGACAACGTGAATAACAGCTAAACAATACAAACATAAAAGCGACACTTTCATGAGCAACAAATTTGCTAAATCCAGTAAAAAACAGTAACTTTATACCCATTGCAACACCCTACAATTAAATCAAAAATGAAAGCAAATACAGATACCCTGCAAAAACAGGAAGAAGAAAAATCCTTCCAATACCGCAGCTACGGAAAAGGAGAACTCGCCATGCTATATATCCCCAACGTCCAGCAACAAAGCGCAGTAGACCGCTTCAACGAATGGATCGAAGCCGCACCCGGACTAAAAGAACGCCTGCTATCCACCGGCATGAATCCCCGAAGCAGACACTACACACCCGCACAAGTACGACTGATCGTAGAGGTGCTGCAGGAACCTTGAAGATAAGTATGGGGCCGACTTTTTAGTCAGCCCCTTCAAACAGCTCCTTCTCCGGCAACCAGCACGAGCTGTCACTGACAGTATTTCTGACCCGTTGTTCCGGTGGGACGGACGGGTCTTGGGACTCTTCGCAGGGGAGGTAACGTCCGCTGACGGGATCGTAGACAAAAGTAGCCACACCACCCGCTCCGAGGTGTTTGAACTTCACTTTTTCGACATAGACGCGTGTCACTCCGACCTCCTTGTCACGCTCCACTACCAAGCCATAATCCGCCTTGTTGAAGAAATCGGCAGACCCGTTTACGTCGTACATTTCCGGACGCGGAGTATGGTTCGTCACCGGATTGCGGTTCATCTTTCGGGGGTGCGCCACAAGAATCACCAGACAGTTATATTGCGTGGCAAACTCCGTAAACAGATTCAGAAAATTGGAAAGATACTGCGTTTCCGATTGCCCCGGCGCGGGGGTATGCTCGAAACGGTTGACCGGGTCGAAGACGAAGATGCGGCATCCCCGACGCAGGACAAGCTCACGGGCTTTGGCAAGCACCCGTTCCGGAGTGGCGCTGCCTTTGAGGGCGATATGACAGACGTTTTCGGCAAGAAACTCTTCCGAACGGAGCAAAAGTCCTTCCGTCATGCCGCAACCGTTTTGAAAACGGCGTCCGGTCAGTTTCTCGACCAGCTTGCGGAGATGGTAGACGATAGGATTATTCTCCGGACTGAAAAACGCGATCTTCCACTGATGGCGCATACAGAGGCGCAACACCAGTTCGTCCAGCCATTCCGATTTTCCGGCCCCCGGTATGCCCGTAACGATGACCAGCCGCCTACGTTCGTACGTACAAATCTTATCCATCTCCTCCCAGCCCGTCTCCGCACCGGGACCGAAGCCGTTGTCGAACAATGCCCGCAGGTCTTCGTGCAGATCGGCAGCGGTGAAGATGCCTTCAAGAGGGATTTCTTCCGCCTGCTCGATGACGATACGAAGGCTGTCGATCCCATATTTGACAAGATGTTCATTGGCATCCTTGCACCCCGGTCCGTAGACGGCCACACGACAGCGCTCGGCACCCAGACGGTTGACCAGTTCGTCACGCAGTTTGAGCCCGGCAGAGTCGGTGTCAACGGCTATGATGATGTCTTTCAGATTCTCGAAGTGTGACTCCATGAAGCGGTCGAGCCACGAAAGGTTCGCGTTAGCTCCGGCAGGTACGGAGATCACGCTTTTGAATCCGGCGGCAAGGGAGGACGCGGCATCCAGTTCGCCTTCGTGGATAATGCAGGTGTCCTGTCCCAGCACGGAATCGATATTGTAGGGAATCAGTTCGGCTCCCTGCACCATCTTGAAATTTTTGGCACCGCTACGGAATTTGGTGTTGACGAGTTTCCCCTCCTCAAAATAGTTGAAACAGACGCACCGCTCTTTCGCGCCGGATTGCGACATGAACTCTTCCTGCTCCGTGATGCGCAGACCGGCGATGACGGACTGCGGAATACAACGCGTCTCTACCAGCCAACGCTCCGTAGCTTCGGAAAGCGTCGTCTTCGAAGCGTCGAACACCGGACGGCGGAAGTGCTGGGGAACGGCAGATGCCACACGACGTTTACGGGCAGCCTGTCGCTCGGCTTTCTCACGCTCTTCGGCATCGTCGGGGACGTAGAAGTCGGCTCCGCAATGGTAGCAATGGCAATGCCCTGTGTCGATATTGACCCGCAGCGAACGGTCACGCTTGTTGTGCCTCGTCGGGAGGCATTGCTCGCAGATGGTTTTAACGACACCGCTGGTATGTCTGCGGACATCGACATGATAATTAGCAAAATTTCTCATATTTCTTGTTTTTATTCTCCCCTTCCGAAAAGGAGATTTTAAGTTTGTATTAATAATTTTTCTATCAGTTCCCAATGCAGGCGGAAAGCTGAGCATCAATGGGCAGCGAGCTGAGCATGAATGAGCAGCGAGCCGAACATGAATGAGCAGCGAGCCGAACATGAACGAGCAGCGAGCCGAGCATGAACGAGCATTGGGCTGAAAGGCAACGCTCACGTAGCCGGATGTCGGAGAAATCCGGAGCTAATTTCCCCACTTCCAATGCACTTCATCCCACACGGCAGACCTGTCCGGTCTTGGAGGCGCATCCTTCGGAATCGGATGCCCAAGATACGTCCGTTGCCCGCCAATGAGTTGTTCAAAGCGATACAGTTCTTCCTCAGCCGATTGCCGGCAACTGCCGAGCAGCCTTTTCTTCAGCTCCTGGGCCGGACGTCCGCCCGGAGAGAGGTAATTGCCGAAATACAGTTTCACATCCCTCAAAAACAGCAAGCCATCTTCCCTGCCAAAGCGTCGGATATGCTCTTTAAAGGCAGCGATCACCTCCTCCTGCCGTTCCACGAAAAGTTTGCCCATACAGGAGTGCATAGCCATCGACTCCATGTAACTTTCCGATTCGGCCATCTGATCCACCAGCATCTCCCACGGAAGAACCGGCTGCAGGGGCAACTGTCCCCTATCCTCCGGTGGAGTAACAATCTGAAGTCCGTCAGAAGCGGCGGCGGCAGAGTGCTCTTTCTCTGTCTTTTCTTCGTTACTACTGTTGTTGTCTTTGACAACAGTAGTAACTCTTCTCTCCTCTTCTCTACTCTTCTGGTTTTGATTCGGTTTTCCGCCTTTATCCATCGGTGTTTCCGGTGTGCTTTCCATGCGTTTCGGACGACCTCCTTTTTTGCCGTTTGCCACATTAATCATCCGTCTTTCTTCGAGCTTTGCCATCACCCTGTCCAGATAAGGCGAACGGAACATCTGCCGTTCTTCATCAAGCACAAAAAGGTCGAACTCACGGAGAACCCTTTGCAACACATCGGCATCCAAGTCATACATCCGCGCAAAAGCCCCCATACAAAGCGGACAACAGGATGCTTCATAATTGTCCGCTTTACGCAAATGCGTAAGAAGCATCATATAGATTCCGAGCGATTGCGCAGCGTCAAGTTCCATCATCATTCTGACAATATTGTCATTACTCAAAAAATTTACCTCTAAATTAAAATACTGATCTTTCTTCATATCTTATAATTAATTGACTGTGATTCAGGATGTCCCGAATTCGTTCTGCAAAGGTCTGAATACTTTTTTGAAAAACTACTTGCAGAACTGCAAACGATGTTTGACATTTTTCTATGAACTTTGCGGCATAATTAGTAAAAAGAAAGAAATTATGAAAGGATACGAAAGAGCGACCAAGGAAGAAATTAACGACCGGCTGCGTATTGAAGAGAACTGTCATGCACAAATAGAACGAATCATCCATTTGCGCCATCTATGTAATCTGAACCTTGAAGAGGCGGCAGATGTAACCAATCTCAGTATTTCCACCCTGAGCCGGTACGAAAACGAAGTGACCAAATGCAGCGTACAAAGTTTCATAACGATATGCTACCACTATCAGAAGTACCTCTATAAGCAGCATATCCCCTTCGACAGGAGTCTGTTTCTCATAGATATGAATACGTTTGATAACTAATAGAGAAACAGAGAGATAAAACGGACACACAAAGAATGAAGGCACAACACCGAAAAAAAGCAAAAAAGATGAAAAGTATCATATCTTTTATTACCTTTGTATATGGCAAAAGCCCACCAAAAACAAAGAATCAAGCATGAACGACAATGAAATAGGCAATCCACCGGTAAAAGCATTAATCGTTTTCAGAGAGAATGGAGATACGGACAATCTTTTTGTCCCCATTTTATGCGATGCTATCAGGACGACGGGGATTGACGTACGATGTTCCACAAATGAGTTCTGGAACTCGGATACACCTTACGACATCATCCACTTCCAATGGCCCGAAGAGGTGACGGAAGGGAGTTGTGACGATCCGGACAGGATTTGCCGCCTGGAAGAGCGTATCGCTTTTTTCCGGTCCCGTGGGGCCCGGTTCGTGTATACGCGCCACAATGTCCGTCCGCATGATGCGGACGAGGTGACCGGCCGTGCTTATGACATCATCGAAGAACAAAGCGATGTGGTGGTGCACATGGGACGTTACAGTCGCGACGAATTTGCAGCCAGACATGCGGACAGCCGGAATGTCATCATTCCTCACCCTATTTATCAATACACGTACAAGGAGGACATCAGTATGGAACGTGCGCGCCAGTATCTTAATCTGCCGCAGGAGGCGTTTATCGTCACGTCGTTCGGAAAGTTCCGGAATCGTGAAGAGAGGCGGATGGTGACCGGAGCGTTCCGAAAATGGGATGAAGCAAAGAAGTTCCTGCTTGCTCCGCGACTGTACCCGTTTTCGAGATTCAACAGGTATGGCAGCAACTTCTTCAAGCGCTGGACATCCCGGACAGGATATTACCTGCTTATACCCTTGCTCAACCGCCTGCGCAGAATGCACACCGGAACCAGAATGCACGCCGGAGCCAGCGACGAACCTATAGACAACTGCGACCTGCCTTACTACATGGCCGCTTCGGATGTAATATTCATCCAACGAAAAGATATTCTGAACTCTGCCAGTATACCTCTCGCCTTCCTTTTTCACAAAGTGGTCATAGGTCCCAATATCGGGAATATAGGAGAAATCCTCCAGGATACGGGCAACCCCGTCTTCCACCCCGACAACAAATTTGATATCATACGAGCACTGGAAGCGGCCCGCCAACTGTCCGCCCGAAGGAAGGGGGAAGACAACTATGCATATGCCATTGAAAACATGAACAGCGGAAAAATAGGAAAAGAATATGCGGAGCTTTACAGAAACCTGCCCAATCTCTCTCTTTAAACGATCTCAAAAACAAACAACAATAGAGTAGCCATACACATATTTATGGAAAATAAAGAAATAAAAGTCAGTGTCGTCATACCTGTCTATAACACCGAAAAATATGTTCGGGAGGCAGTAGAAAGCATTATGAATCAGACACTGCGGGAATTGGAGATCATCATCATCAATGACGGCTCCACGGATAACAGTCTGCAAGTTGCAGAAGAACTGGCTGCGGCAGACAGTCGGATACAGGTGTATTCGCAAACCAACCGGGGATTGTCAATGGCACGCAATGCCGGCATCACGCATGCCCACGGAAGATACATCTATTTCATGGATAGTGATGATCTGTTGGAAAAAGATGCAATGGAGTTGTGCTACAGCAAATGCGAAGAAAAAGAACTGGATTTCGTTTTCTTTGATGCCCAGAGCTTTTTTGAAGAGGATATTCGCAATGCTCCCGCACTAAATTACCAACGTACCGATAAGTTAGAAGACAAGGTTTATACAGGTCCCGAAGCTATCAACATACAATTGCAGCACAAAACGTACACCCCATCCGCCTGCCTGAACGTTATCCGCACAGCTTTTCTGGAAGAACGGCAGCTCCTCTTTTATCCGGACATTGTACACGAAGATCAGCTATTCACGACCTTACTTTATCTGCAAGCCCGAAGAACAAGCTGTATCCAACGATCGTTCTTTCACCGGCGCATACGTAAAAATTCAATTATGACATGCGATTTTTCACTCCAAAATTTAAAAGGATATCTCACTGTTGCTCAAGAGATAGTCAGATTCAAGCAACAAACCTCTGAATACGAAATCAGGAATACTATTGATTTATATCTGTCGCAAATGCTGAATGCCGTCATTTGGCAAGCCCATGTGCTCCCTTACCCGTACCGGCTTCGGCTGGCGTGGCGGTGTCTGTTTAGATACAAAAAACTCATATCTATAAGAAGCATCGGAGTCTTGTTATTCAAATCCATCATTCACAAGTAGACCAGAAAAGGATCATTCAGGCAATGGCAAACAATATTAAACATCAGTTATTTTCCGGAGTATTCTACACGGCACTAGCCAAATACAGCGGAATCATTATATCACTCGTCGTGGCAGGGATTCTTGCGCGGTTGCTCTCTCCGGATGACTTCGGAGTAGTGGCAATCGCTACGGTCATTATTGCATTTTTCAATCTCTTTACGGATATGGGAATATCGCCTGCTATCGTACAACATAAATCATTGACTAAAGAAGAACTGTCGGACATCTTCTCATTCACCGTATGGACAGGCATCGGAATCAGCATACTCTTTTTTGCCGCTTCCTGGCTGATCGCCGGTTACTACGGAAGCGGGATCTTACGGACGTTGTGCCAGCTCCTGTCCGTCAACCTGTTCTTCGCCTCTGCCAACATCGTGCCGGGAGCCTTGTTCTACCGCAACAAAGAGTTCAAGTTCATTGCTGTCCGAAGCTTTATCATCCAGATAGCCGGAGGCGCCGGAGCAATAACTGCCGCGCTTTGCGGAGCCGGCTTATATGCGCTGATCATCAATCCTATACTTTCCAGCATACTGATATTCGTTATTTCCTATCAACGCTATCCGCAACGGCTGCGTTTCACGTCAGGACTGAAAGTACTCCGAAAGATATTCTCCTATTCGGCCTATCAGTTCTTGTTTAACGTGATCAACTATTTCAGCCGCAATCTGGATAAACTGCTGATCGGTAAATATATGAGCCTGTCAGCGCTAGGATACTATGAAAAGTCCTACCGCTTGATGATGCTCCCTCTGCAGAATATTACACAAGTCATTACGCCGGTAATGCACCCCATCTTCAGCGATTTCCAGAATGACAAGGAAAAGCTGGCAACATCCTACGAACGCATTGTCCGTTTTCTGTCATTCATCGGTCTGCCACTCAGCGTACTGCTTTTCTTTACGGCAGAAGAAGTGACATTGATTATTTTTGGTGATCAATGGCTGCCTTCGGTTCCTGTATTCCGGATACTGTCACTTTCGGTCGGTATTCAGATCATACTCTCTTCTTCAGGTTCTATTTTTCAGGCAGCAGGTGATACAAGGAGCCTCTTTGTCTGCGGACTCTTTTCGTCCATACTCAATGTGACCGGAATGCTGGCAGGGATATTCTATTTCGGCACACTGACAGCTGTAGCAACATGTATCGTGATAACTTTTACTATCAATTTCGTACAATGTTATTGGATGATGTACCGAGTAACTTTTCAAAGAAACGCATGGATATTTATCAGACAACTTCTTTCTCCACTCCTTGTCAGCCTACTAATAACGGCATTCCTCACGCCTATATATTATATGATGGAAAATATGAATATTTTCGTAACACTTATTGCAAAAAGTTTCGTAAGTTTTATTATCTTTGGGACATATATGCAAGTAACACACACCTATGATATCACAGGCAAAGTGAAGACTCTTGTAAGAAATAGAAAGTTGGTACAAAAGAACAAACAATGAAAGGATTATTCCTCATATTCCATGGTTTCGAAGCATTCAACGGAATCAGTAAAAAGATACGTTATCAAGTAAAAGCCCTCAAAGAATGCGGACTAGAAATGCATACGTGTTGGCTAGACGATACGGACAACCATAAACGCCGTATGGTAGATGAATCGATAATCGCCGACTATGGTTTCGGGATCAAAGGAAAAATCCTAAAAAGAATCGAATTTGACAGTATCGTACATTATGTACAGAAAGAAAACATAGACTTTATCTATGTACGCTATGTCCATAATGCCAGCCCTTTCAGCATACGGCTGATGAAACTGCTAAAAAAGACCGGAGCACGTATAGTGATGGAAATCCCGACATATCCATACGACCAAGAATATAAGGGACTCCCATTCGTATACCAACGAATCCTATTTATAGACAAATGTTTCCGACAGCATCTGGCACGCTATGTTGACAAGATCGTCACTTTTTCGGACTATGACATTATTTGGAATCGCCCCACCATCCGCATCTCAAATGGAATTGATTTCAGCGAAATCCCTTTAAGAGGTCCAAAGAATGATACCGCACATTCTCTACAACTGATTGCCGTAGCGACAATGCACCCATGGCATGGTTTCGACAGAGCTATAGCCGGCATGGCAAATTACTATCGTACACATACCGGCACTCATGATTATAAAGTATATCTCAACATCGTAGGCTTCGGAGTTCCCGAACTGGTAGACAGCTATAAAAAAGATGTAGCCAAACATCAGTTAGAGAAATATATCATCTTTCATAGTGCCTTATACGGCAAAGAACTGGATGCCGTGTTCGAGCAGTCGGACATGGGAATAGGCAGTCTGGCTCGCCATCGTAGCGGTATTGACAAAATCAAGACCTTAAAGAACCGTGAATATGCAGCAAGAGGCATTCCTTTTGTTTATTCAGAAACGGATGATGACTTTGAGCATCAGCCATACATACTTAAGGCAGCACCGGACGATTCGCCCCTTGACATCGAAAAAGTAATTCGCTTTTATCAATCATTGAAAACAACGCCGCTCCAAATACGGATGTCTATAGAGCAATCACTTTCATGGAAAGCCCAGATGCAAATTGTTATTAATGAAACCTTTGAATAAAACTATATCACTATGAATATACAGCCACTGATCAATGCTATCCGCTATAAATTGCGTTATGGCATTACTGTAGAATGGTACAATTTCTGGTACATGGCTCTCAGATGCCATCAGAAAATAACTCCGCAGGTAGCTTCCATTGATGAGACCATCCGGATAATCGTAGAAGACCAATGTTCCGTGAGCCGTTTCGGCGATGGTGAGATGCTGCTTACCAACCCGGACAAGGAAATAGGATTCCAAAAAGGAAATGTACTCTTGGCTCAGCGTCTCAAGGAAGTATTGACAAGCCATGAAGAAGGACATTTGGTTTGTATCTCCGATACTTTCGAAAACATCTATCGCTATAACCGCAAAGCACGCCGATTCTGGAGAACCCACTTCTTTCTGTATGGCAGCTGGTGGGACCGCTTGCTGTTGCCCGACAGGCTATACTACAATACATTCATCACCCGTCCCTACATGGACTTCGCTTCCAAAGAAGACTGCCCACGGTGGTTTCACCAGATGAAAGCTATCTGGAAAGACAGGGATGTCGTATTCATTGAAGGCGAAAAAAGCCGTTTGGGGGTAGGCAACGACCTCTTTGACAATGTAAAAAGCATCAGACGTATTCTTTGTCCGCCCCGTGACGCATTTGACCGCTACGAAGAAATACTGAATGAAGCGCAAAAACTCGAGAAAACCGCTCTCTTCCTGATTGCCTTAGGACCTACGGCTACTGTACTGGCTTACGATTTATTCAAGTCCGGTTATCAGGCAATTGACGCAGGGCACGTGGACGTAGAATATGAATGGTGGCGAATGGGCGCCAAACGGAAAGTAAAGCTGGAACGAAAATATGTAAACGAAGCCGCCAACGGAAAACAAGTGTCCGACGCCGGAGAATTTTATCGGAAACAAATCATTGCTAAAATCTATTAAATCATGAAGATAGCCTATTACCTGCCCTCACTACAGGCACCTGGCGGAATAGAACGGATAGTTACATTCAAAGCCAATTATTTTGCAGAACATTTTGAAGGATACGACATCACCATCATCACATCCGAACAAATGGGCAAAGCACCACACTTTCCATTATCCCCCAAAGTAAAGCATATCGACTTAGGAGTATCTTTCGACCTGCCCTACTCTCAATCCACAGTAAGTAAAGTGCTGAAGTATCCGTTCCGCTACTATCGGTTTAAACAACGACTATCGAATCTATTGAACGAACTGAAACCGGACATTACTATCTCAACCATGCGCCGGGAACTGAACTTTATCACTAAATTGAAAGACGGTAGCCTGAAAATCGGAGAGTTTCACGTCAGCCGCTACGCCTATGGCGCAGAAGCACTGAAACGTAAAAGCCCGATTGTCAACATGATAAAGAAAAGATGGGCAAACAGATTTGTCAAAAACCTGTCTAAACTGTCCAGAGTGATTATTCTTACAAGTGAAGGAGCCAAAGACTGGCCGGAACTGACTAATATCAGCATCATCCCTAATCCTATTTCTACTCCTGTAGAAGGAAAACAAACAGATATTCTGTCACATAATGCTATTGCTGTAGGGCGGTATGCGCCCCAAAAAGGATTTGATATGCTAATCCCCGCCTGGAGCATTGTCGCCCAAAGACATCCGGACTGGAAACTGCATATTTATGGAGAAGGCGACCTGAAAGAGGAGTTCACCAGACTAATAGATGAACTGCAACTAAATAATAATTGTCTGCTTCATCACACTGTATCGAATATAGCCGAAAAGTACTGTATGAGTTCGATATTTGTCTTGTCAAGCCGATACGAAGGGCTACCTCTGGTATTGGGCGAAGCAATGGCTTATGGAGTTGCTCCGGTTGCCTTTGCCTGTCCATGCGGTCCGCGGGACATGATAACGAATGGAAAAAACGGGCTCTTGGTAGAAAATGGAAACATTGAACAATTGGCCAAGCAAATTTGCTATCTGATTGAGAACGAGAATATCCGCATAGAAATGGGTAGGCAGGCAAAAATCAGGGCCAAAGATTTTACTATGGAAGCAATCTCGCAACAATGGAAAAGTTTATTTGAAGAATTGATGGAATATGCACCTCAATAAAAGAAGAAAAGAATGACTATCATCTATTTATATCGCTCACTAGCGGCTTTTGGTGGCGTAGAAAGAATCTTTATCGACAAGGCGAATTATCTGGCAGAACATTACGGATACCACGTATACATTATTACTTGGGAGCAAGGGGGACATTCCATCGTTTACCCTTTATCACCCAAAGTGACCCATGTAGATTGGGGCATACTATTCTATCGCCAGTATCAATATGGGCTTTTCAAACGCATGTTCATGCAGTGGAAAATGGAAAAAGAGTTTTTTAAAAAACTCAGTAACTTCGTACATACAACTCAAGCCGACATAGTCATCGGAGCTAGTTGCGAATTCACAACTATGGCTGGTATGGATTTACTTCAAAGAAAAACGCATACCATACTGGAAACGCATAGCATGAGGACAAGTATTGAAAAAAATAATCCACCTGCCGGAAATCTATTGATGAGATGGGCATTCAAAAGAAGAGACAAGCAACTTCACCAGTATATCAAACATATGTCCGCTTTTGTAACACTGACTCACAACGATGCGAAAGACTGGTCCGACATAACACCGCAGGCAAGAATCATCCCCAATATGCTGCACCGGTATCCTGCAGAAATCAGTCCAGACAAGAAAACTCAAAAACGGATTATTACCGCAGGAAGACTGGTAGAGCAGAAAGGATATGACTTATTACTGGACGCCTGGAGTAAAGTACATCAGAAACACCCTGAGTGGATTCTTGATATATATGGAGAGGGTGAAGACAAAACCATGTTATTGGAGAAACGGAAAAATCTGGCACTGGAAAATTCCGTGTTATTTCATCCTCCCACTCCCGATATCTATCAAAAATACATGGATAGCGACTTTTATGTCATGAGTTCCCGTTTCGAAGGTTTTGGACTCGTTCTGGCAGAAGCAATGTCATGTGGTATACCCTGTGTCTCATTTGACTGTCCGCATGGTCCTTCGGATATCATAAAAGACCATGAAGACGGTCTACTAGTGGAGAAAGAAAATATCAAGGAACTTGCAGACAAAATCTGCTATCTGATTGAGAATGAAAATGTACGCATCAAGATGGGACACAAAGCCAGGGAAAACGTAAAACGCTTTCTGCCGGAAAATGTGATGCCACAATGGAAAAACTTATTCGAATCATTAACTTATTCTTCTAAATAACAGAACAATATATGGTAAAGTGGTATAAAACTTATCTGGAAGTATACGGGAAATCTTTTGATGAGATTTCTGACGATAGTATCCGCAAAGTCAAAAGACAACTCAAAGAACGTCAAAACGATTCTCCACTGGTATCGGTTGTACTCATTGCATACAATGAGGAACGCCATCTGGTAAGTTGTATCTGGTCACTCTCCGAGAATCATTGCCATTTCCCCATTGAAATAATAGCCGTTAACAACAATTCAACGGATAAAACGGAAGAAGTATTAAAATCATTGGGAGTTACCTATTATAACGAAACGAAGAAAGGTCCGGGATACGCCCGCCAATGCGGATTGGACCATGCAAAAGGAAAATATCATATTTGTATTGATGCAGATACTTTATATCCGCCGCATTACATTGAAACGCATGTAAAATATCTAATGAATCCGAAGGTTGCATGTACATTCAGTTTATGGAGTTTTATGGTTGACGAAAGACATTCCCGATTCGGACTATGGTGCTACGAAGGACTGCGCGATATATACCTCCGCTTACAAGCCATCCAGCGTCCTGAACTCTGTGTGCGGGGTATGGCTTTCAGTTTTAATACGGAAACAGGACGTCGGTTCGGATTTCGTACAGATATTATCCGCGGAGAAGACGGTTCGTTAGCATTAGCTATGAAACCGTATGGAAAAATCGTATTTATTACAAGTCGCAAAGCACGAGTGCTTACAAGTAATGGAACCCTAAATTCTGAAGGATCACTGATTGATAATATATGGATACGGGTAATCAAAGCACTGAAAGAAATCACCGGACTCTTTATCAAAAAAACGGCATACAAAGATAAAGACTCTAATCTCATCAAATAAGGTCTCATCAAAATCATTATGGATATGGCAAAATATATAGTAAATATCATCTTAGTAACAGCTTGTCTTTTCACCTATACTTCCTGTATAAGAAAAATGAATCTATACGATGAGAATAGAAATACAGGACAAGACAATAACGAAAAAGATACAGATTCTACTCCCGTCTATATGTATCCTTTCGACAAAGAAACAGCAAACGTTACAGCAGAAATCATTATCCACACAAAAAAAGAAATACAGACCAAAGATATTAATGTCGAAATCCCTCATTTAAAATACAATAAGACATGGATGTTGATGCTAACACAAGACGACTGCATGCAGGCTGCTTTTTGCCGTACGTGGGCTGCAATAAACGGTAAACCGATCTCAAGTTCAATACCTTATCCTACTCCAACTCCCACTGATCAGAATATGAAACATCAATTATATTTTGACATCAAACATTTGCAAAAAGGGGATCTTCCCCCTACTATTATTTCCGCCAACCAATCTTTGGGATGTACAGACGGAGCAGGAAATGAAGTTCGGTTTGCTATTACTACCACTCTTGCCCCTGAAGAAAAATGGATGGATGCTGAAACAAACGTACTGCCGGGGTTTACTGCAAACTATTATCGTTTTTATATGAAATCCGGACTTATATGGGATAACATACGAGAGATGTTGAACTATGGAACAGGCATTGCCCTCCATGATGTAATGACAAAGGATGCTAATGATCCAATACAAATATTGGAACATTTTGATATTGCCCAAAACATTATTGTAGAGAAACTCACAGGAAGGGGATGCAAATTTCTTGCTGAACCCAATGGAAATAAGACATACGTAACTGCTGCTCTTCAATGTCCGGAAATTCAAACGATGACCGCACAAGCAGGAGCAATTACCCTATATCCGTATCAGGTGTCTGAAACTTTACAAAAATCTCTGATAGAACGGGAGTTTAACGATTCACCAGCATATTTTAAACAACAGATTACTGACCTGCTAAAATTACCCAAAGAAGAACGTAAAGCAATCTGCATAGGTGTTCATGGTACGGACAACAATTGGATCGACTTTTTATTATGGTTAAATAGTAATTATGGTAAAGATGGGGATGATTCGTTATGGTTTCCAAGCCAGGAAGAATATTATGAATATAACTATTATCGTTTAAACAGCCATATTAGTATAGCACAAATAGACGCAAGTTCTTTCAAATTAACAATAAATTTACCGGGAGAAAAGTTCTTCTACTATCCTTCTACCACTATCAATTTGTCGGGAATTAGCATGTATGACATTGTTTCCATCGAAGGAAATGATGCATTGACCGGACTATCTTATGCTGACTACAAAGACGGTATCATGCTCAATATCGACTGTCGGAAATACCTGTTTGAACACGCCGAGAACTTCGTAAAACGATACGAGGCCAATCCTTCCGATGCTTCCAACAAAGCAGACGCCCTCTACTTTGTAAACATGCTGAAAGAATCGGCTAAAAAAGAGGCACTGAAAAAACGACTTCAATAAGTAAATCAACAAACATCTATTAAACGAGAATACAGCTATGAACGAAACTCTCACCCTCGAAATCCTCTTCTGGTTCGCCCTGTTCATGGTGTTCTACACCTATCTGGGCTACGGCATCGTCCTCTACGCGCTCGTCAGGCTGAAAGAGCTTTTCGTGAAACCCGTGAAACGGGGGCTGCCACCGGACAGTGACCTGCCGGAAGTAACCCTCTTCATCACCGCCTTCAACGAAGAAGACGTGGTGGACGAAAAGATGGAGAACAGCCTCGCCCTGGACTACCCTGCGGACAAACTCCGCATCGTCTGGGTGACGGACGGAAGCGATGACGGCACAAACGACCGTCTCCAAACCCGCTGGAACGGAAAAGTAACCGTCTACTTCCAGCCGAAACGGCAGGGAAAGACAGCCGCCATGACACGAGGAATGACACTCGTCCGGACCCCGCTTGTCGTCTTTACGGACGCCAACACGATGGTCAACAGCGAGGCAATCCGTGAAATCGTACTGGCTTTTCAAAACCCGAAAGTGGGCTGCGTGGCAGGAGAAAAGCGTATAGCCGTACAGACGAAGGACGGAGCAGCCGCCGGAGGCGAAGGCATCTACTGGAAATACGAATCGACACTGAAAGCGCTCGACTCCCGTCTCTACTCAGCTGTAGGCGCTGCCGGAGAACTGTTTGCCGTCCGCCGCGAACTCTTCGAACCGATGGAACCGGATACGCTGCTCGACGACTTCATCCTCTCTCTCCGCATCGCCATGAAAGGATACACCATCGCCTACTGCACCAACGCCTACGCCATCGAAAGCGGATCGGCAAATATGGGTGAAGAGGAAAAACGGAAAGTGCGCATCGCTGCCGGAGGATTACAGTCGATCTGGCGCCTGCGCCCGTTGCTGAACCCTTTCCGTTACGGAATCCTTAGTTTTCAGTACACGTCGCACCGGGTATTGCGCTGGTCTGTCACTCCATTCCTGCTGTTTGTGCTGTTGCCGCTGAATATAGTCGTTTTACTGCTGGGCGGATCTCCCCTGTTTTATGGCACCCTGCTGGGGTTACAGATTCTTTTCTACGGAATGGGATACTGGGGATATTACCTCTCTACCAGACAAATAAAGAATAAAGTACTGTTTATTCCCTATTATTTCTTATTCATGAACGTGAATGTGCTCAAAGGAATCGGCTACCTGAAAAGAAAAAAAGGAAGCGGAGCGTGGGAAAAAGCAAAACGCGCGGAAAAATAAGAACAGAGAAACAAATCTTTTATTATCTTTGCATGAAACAGAATCTTATAAATCTAATCGGACAAGCATGAACAGAACATTACATGAGGCGGATAATGCGCAGAGGATACTGAAACTGACTGCCGACACCATGCTATTAGTCGATAGAAATGGCATTTGCATTGATATTGATATTCATAGCAATTTATGGTTTTTGCAAGAAGAGAGGCTCTTAGGAAAAAATATATTCGAATTAATGCCCGAACATACCCGGGAGAAGGTCTACAGCACCTTCGAAACCGTACTCCGGGAACAGCGCAGCATCAGCAAAAACTACAAGCTGGAACTGAAAGATGATACCTATTATTTCAAGTGTATCATGTATCCTTACGATGACAACGTGCTCTGCCAATATCGGGACATCACCCAGCGAAGCAACGTGAAACGCCAGCTGGAGCAGGTCAACAGGAACTTACGGGAGATACAGAAAGTGGCCCAGATCGGACAGTGGATGTACAACACATACGACAATGTATTCTATTATATGGGCTACACCGGAGTGTTGTGCGAAGAGTCCTCCCGAAGTATCTCTCTTGACAACTACCAGCAGCTTATTGTCGAAGAAGACCGCCTGAACTTCACCAACTGGTGCCGCAAAAACGAGGAAGGTCCCAACGAGGAGAGCATCAGCTACCGCGTCCGCGTTGCCGGAGAGATCTACTACATGCGTCTGCAGGCCTATCTGCGCGAAGAGCTGCCGAACGGTAGCTGCAACATCGAAGGGTACATCCAGAACATCACCTACATACAGCGTCACAGAAACGATATCAACACGCTGACACATGCCATCAACAACGCAAAGGAGAGTATCTTCGCCGCCAAAGAGGATGGCACGCTGATCTTCGCCAACCGCCAGTTCCTCCAGAATCATGGCATTCCAGAAAGTGAGGAGATCGGCAAACTGAAAATCTACGAAATAGCCGGGGACATGAAAACGGAGAATGACTGGCAGGAACGCTGCAAAGATATTCTTCACGGAGGAAGCAGAAGTTTCATCGCCCATCACCCCTCGAGGATAAGCAAAAACATACTGGCTTACGAAGGGATCATGTACAATGTCACCAACGACTCCGGAGAGGAAAGTTACTGGTCGTTCTCACACGACATCTCCGAACGGCTGCACTATGAAGCGCAAATCAAACGGCTCAACCTGATCATGGATACCACCATCGACAATCTTCCCGCCGGAATTGTCGTCAAGGAGGTCAACAATGATTTCAGATATATCTACCGCAACCGGGAATCGTACAACCGGGACCTGTGCGTCGGCGAAGCTATCGGCAAGAATGACTTCGACTACTATCCGCCCGAAGTGGCAGAAAAGAAAAGGGAGGAAGATGTACTGGTTGCCACTACCGGACAAGGACTCCACTGGACGATGGAGGGAAAAGACAAAAACGGAAACCAGCTCATTCTGGACAAGCGGAAGATACGGGTGGACGGGGACGAACTATCCTCTCCTATCATTGTCAGCATCGAATGGGACATCACGGAACTGGAAAAGATCAAACGGGAACTTCAGGCATCCAAGGAGAAAGCCGAAATGTCCGACAAACTGAAATCTGCTTTCCTCGCCAATATGAGTCATGAGATACGTACTCCGCTGAATGCCATCGTCGGCTTCTCGCATCTGATCGCCGAAAGTGAAAATACGGAAGAACGGCATACATTCTACGAGATTGTCGAGGCCAACAACGAACGTTTGCTGCAACTGATCAACGAGATTCTCGATCTTTCGAAAATAGAATCGGGCATTATTGAGTTCACCAGCGCACCGGTAAATATCCACAGCCTGTGTAAGGAAGTGTACGATGCCCACGTCTTCCGTACTCCACAAGGGGTGAAGCTAATCTACGAGCCATCCGAAAATGGTCTGGTGATAGAGACTGACAAGAACCGGGTGTTCCAGGTGTTCTCGAACCTGATAGGCAACGCGTTCAAATTCACAAAGGCGGGCAGCATCAGCTACGGATACAAGCTGGTGAACAAGCAGGTTGTTTTCCACGTGACTGACACCGGTACGGGCATCGAACCGGAGAAAATAGAACGTGTGTTCGAACGTTTTGCCAAACTGAACAACTACGCGCAGGGCACAGGACTGGGACTGTCTATCTGTAAAACAATCGTTGAACGGTTGGGTGGCGAAATCTCTGTTTCTTCGGTGGTAGGCAAAGGGACGACTTTCACTTTCACGCTGCCTTACGAATCGGATCAAGCATCCGGAGATAGGGAAGAACAGGAAGGGAATGCGACGAATGCAAACGGAAATCCGAGTGATACGGCAGCCAGGGGAACGTTCGCTGAAACGTCTGTCCAGGATGCTTCCGGCAGCGTGTCCGGAAATACAGAGGAAGGCTGTTCCGAAGGTAGTTCCGCTGATGCCTCTCCCAGCCAGCAAACGATTCTGATAGCAGAAGATGAGGACAGCAACTTTGATTTGCTGAAGGCCATTCTTGGAAGGAAGTACAGGCTGATACGTGCCCGGGATGGTATGGAAGCCGTCATGTCATACGACGAAGCGAAGCCGGACCTTATCCTGATGGACATCAAAATGCCCAATCTCGATGGTCTGGAGGCCACAAAGATTATTCGTGAGCTCTCTACCACTGTGCCCATCATCGCACAAAGTGCTTATGCCTACCAGCAGGATCAGATAGCTGCTATGGACGTCGGCTGCAATGACTTCATTGCCAAACCGATCTCGCAAGCGAAGCTCAAGGATATGATTAATAAATGGTTACCGTAAAATGAAAGCCTTCTATAGATTACTCTACTATCTGTCTATCCTGCTGACAAGTATTTTGGCTGGTTTCACATTAGCCGGAGCCTTTGCCGGAGATGCTTCACCGGACAGCTTTACGCTAATGCCTTTTATCGGATTGATTTTGCCGGTACTTTTGCTGGCTAATGTCGTCTCTGCGATCTATTGGACGGTCCGCTGGCGATGCTGGGTTTTCATTCCTTTCATCGCCATATTGGGAAACTGGGGATACCTGACTCGTGTTCTCCAGTCTCCGCTTTTTGACTCAGCTTCCCAACCGAATACTGAATCTTTGTCTCTGAAGAAAAACGAAAGAGGCACCGAATCAGCACTGACTATTGCCACCTATAACGTTAACAGCTTTAATCGCGAGCACACAGGTTTCTCATGCAAGGGAATCGCTGCTTACATGAAGGAGCTCGGTGTAGATATCTTCTGTTTTCAAGAGTTTGGGATCAATCATGAATTTGGTATTGACAGTCTTCGCACCGTTCTTTCCGAATGGCCGTATTACTATGTACCTTCTTCTCCTGCCGGGGAGAGTCTTTTGCAACTGGCTGTGTTCAGCCGTTATCCTATCAAGGAGAAACAGCTCGTCACCTACCCAAATTCCAACAATTGCAGCCTGTGGTGTGATATCGACATTAACGGCCAAACAATCCGTCTGTTCAACAATCATCTGCAGACTACAGAAGTCAGCCGCAACAAGCGCAAACTGGAAAAAGAACTTCGTGCGGACGATACCGACCGTGCGGAACGTGCCGCTCTCACCCTTGCCGGTGGTCTGCACGAGAACTTCAAAAAACGTGCTGTACAAGCTAAACAAATCAATCAACTGATTTCCGATTCTCCCTATCCCACCCTGGTATGTGGTGACTTCAACTCTCTCCCTTCTTCATATGTATATCAAACGGTAAAAGGAGAAAAACTGAATGATGGTTTTCAGACCTGCGGACATGGGTATATGTACACCTTCCGATATTTCAAGCATCTGCTGAGAATCGACTATATCCTCCATTCGTCTGAGTTTCAAGGGGTGGATTACTTCTCTCCGGATTTGGAGTATAGTGATCATAATCCGGTGGTGATGAGGATGAGGTTATAAGCTTTACGCTGCATATCACTATATAGTAAGGCAACAAAAAAGCCGGTTAACTCATTATGAATTAACCGGCTCCCATTAAAATAAAATCCTTCTTTTTAACTTTAAAACTTGTATTAGAAAGTAACTTTTACTCCTAATTGCATAGACCATGCACTACCAATGGTATTGGTATATTGCCATGATGATCTTTCTTTAAAAGCTTCACGTGAATTAGCATTTATCTGGTAAGTCAAGGGTTCACCAACTTTGCTGGCAGTTTTTAATAACTGTACATTGTCATAACTCTTGAGACCACAAGATTGATATGCTCCCCATTTTGAATTAATCATATTTCCTACATTCAGCATATCAAGGCTAACCTGTATTCCATATTTACGCCCACCTAAAGTTGCATAAAAATCCTGAGCAATTTTAAAATCAAAGCGATTAATCCAAGGTGTTAAAGATCCATTACGTTCCACATATTTTCCCTTACGATCTTTAAGATAAGAATCATTGTTCACAAAATCCCAAAAATCTTTAGCTTGATCTACAGCAGAATAAGTAATAGCACCACTTTTATCTGTAATATCAACAAAGGTCATTTCATCCTGAGAGTTAGGCACGTATATTAAATCCGAATAATTGCCATCACCATTCATATCATTATAATATGTATAGGAATAACGTCCAGTATGATATCCTGAATAAAATAACGAGAACGTTGTCTTTAAGCATTTAGCATAATTGATTTCATAAGAAGCATTAGCAATAATACGATGGGGCGTAGAAAATAAAGAATAAGATACTCCAGGATCATTCAATGAATTTACTGCCACATTATTTTGCCATGCTGAATTAGGTGCTGACCCAGGATTTGCAGTCAGATCTTTAGCCATTGTATAAGTATAGCCGATAGACCCTGTAAAACCAAAATCGTATTTCTTTGTCAAAATAGCATTAAAAGAATATTGATATCCTTTATCTTCTCCATTAGAAAGTTTTACTACTACATTCTTACCATTAGTATAATCATTATACTCGTATTTTTTTGAAGCCCAATAAATACGATCCGGTTGTTCATTATACACACCCGTAGGCTCAGCCTCATTCATATTGATCTGCGCAACATTATAAATATCTCTTGTATACATTGCTCCAACAGATAACATAAAATCATACGGCAGTTGAATATCCACATTCAAATTACTACGCCAAACTTGCGGCATCTTAAACTTAGGATCTACATATGCTATAACATCAGGTGCTTGCTCTGAAGGTGTAGAAGGAAATAAACTGGGATATTTCTGCAGAGTTTCTCTATAATTAGGATTAAAACCAAAGTCAGCAGGTAAAGAGCCCGGATTTTTTTGTGTATTATACTCTACCATATTTTGGTATAAGCCCGAATTACTTGGTTGATTAGTGAACCATACAAAAGGTAACAATCCAGTAAAGATTCCTGTACCTCCTGATACAATTACGGAGCGATCACCTTTTACATCCCAATTAAAACCGACTCTTGGCGAAAACAAGACTTGTGTCTTCGGCCACTTAGAAATATCGACATGAGTATTATTTACAAAAGCTAATTCCTCTATTGACTTGTTAGAATCCAATGAATTCATATATATTGGCATATCCAGACGTAAGCCATATGTCAAACGAAAATTAGGAGTAAGAGACCATACGTCTTGGGCATACACACCAGCCATTCCGAATGTCAACTCAGAACCTGGAGCATCATTACCATTATACCCATATGTAATACCATAAATGGTAGGTACTTTTCCCTGCATAAAATCATCCATTGAATCATAACGATAATATCCGTAAGGGCCTCTCAAATAAGAATTTTTAAAATATTGGCGTTCAAAAGAAACGCCAGCAAGCAATTCATGTTTTCCTAATGATATACTCACATTATCAACAAGACTAAATACATTATTGATAACCTGATTATTAGGAGTAAACACTTCTGTACCTAAAGTTATATATTGCTTTCCGTCCTTATATATATCGACAAAAGGAAAATCAGAGCCTTTCTGCTCGCGTGTATCACTAATATGAGTATATGTGGCTAACAGTTTATTCTGAACATTATTCGAGAAACGACTATTTAACTCGCCTGTTATCGATGTTACTACGTTTTTCATCTTATAGTTTGAATTACCAAAAGAAAAGGCATCCAAACCATAACGATTAGAATTAGTACTAGTTATAATAGTGGACTTAGCGCTTACTTCTCTGTCATCTTCTGAGGAAACAGAATTAAAACGCACTGTCAACTTATGGTTCTGATGTATATTCCAATCAATACGGGCCATTAACTTCCAATTATCACTTTGGAAATTATTGAAGTTCTCATACTGTCCGGGGTCATAATCATATTTAGTTTTAACAAAGTCACTGATAGTACGCATATCACCCACCCAAGTACGTGAGATACGTTTTCCGCTATCCCCTGTTCCATTTTGATCTTGATTAGGAAGCCAAGTTACCCCCGGAGTTTCCTTATTTTCAATTTCAGCATTCAAGAAGAAGAAAAGCTTATTCTTAATGATTGGACCTCCAAAAGTTACACCATATGAATGAGAGTTGTATTCTTTTGCTTTAAGAATATCCTCACCGTCAATAGAACTCCCTGCAAATCCTCTTGGTTTATGATAAGTATATGCAGTACCCGAAAATGAGTTTGTTCCACTTTTTGTTACAGCATTAATAGAAGCACCTGTGAAGTTGGAATATTTAACATCGTAAGGAGAGACATTTACAGTAATCTCATCGATTGCATCTAAAGATATGGGTTGAGAATCTCCTCCAGGCAAATTATTAGAACTTAGTCCAAAACTATTATTAAACGAAGCACCATCAATCGTTATATTGTTATAACGTCCATCACGCCCCGCAAAAGAACTGCTTCCACCTGCATAAGGAGAGAGCTTTGTGAAATCTGTTATACTTCTGTTAATAGTAGGTAAAGTGTTCATCTGACGTTCACTTACATTAGTAACGGTACCTATTTTTTCAATAGTTTTTGGTGCTGTTACTACTACTTCATCCAACAACTCTGAACTTTCTTTCAAAGAAACATTCAATACGTAGTTTTCTCCTAATGACAACTGGATGCCCTTGTAAATGGCTGACTGATAGCCAACATAGGTGATTTCGACTTTGTAAGGGCCGCCCGTACGCATACCTTGCAGATTGAATTGCCCACTGACATTGGTCACTGTACCATAGCGGGTACCGGAGGGCTCGTGAATAGCAACGATCGTTGCTCCAATAATAGGTTCATCTTGTGCTGTTACTTTACCACTCATACTTGCTGTGGTAACCTGCGCACTCATCGTAGCAGTAATCAGTAACATTACGACCACTAAAAAAGACCGCATTCTCTTCAACATAATGTAATTTATTAGTTAATACTAATTGTTTGTTTCATTGAAACTGTGCACAAAGATAATTAATATTATTTAGACTTAGATGACAATTATGCTACATTCTTTTAAGAGAGATAAACATTTTATTGCTTTCGAAAACAATAAAGGCCCTGCAATGCTTGCAGAGCCTTTCATTTTCGTATATTAAGCGAGATTTAACTTGTAATCTGTCAGCAAATACTAGTCAGTCATTAAGTTTCTGTAACGAACACGCTTCGGCTCTTCATTGCCCAGACGTTTCAGTTTATTCTCTTCATACTCTGAATAAGAACCCTCAAAGTAGAATACATTTGAATCTCCTTCGAAAGCTAAAATATGCGTACAGATACGGTCGAGGAACCAACGGTCGTGAGAGATGACTACCGCACAACCGGCAAAGTCTTCCAAACCTTCCTCCAAAGCACGAAGGGTGTTCACGTCAATATCATTGGTCGGCTCATCGAGCAATAACACGTTACCTTCTTCTTTCAGAGCGATTGCCAAGTGCAGGCGGTTTCTTTCACCACCGGAAAGAACACCACAAAGTTTTTCCTGATCGGCACCGGCAAAGTTGAAACGGGACAGGTACGCACGTGCATTGATATCACGTCCGCCCATACGGATCAAATCGTTACCACCGGAGATTACCTGATAGACGCTCTTGTTCGGGTCAATGTCTTTATGTTGCTGGTCTACATAGGATACCTTTACGGTCTCTCCTACTTCAAACTCGCCTTTATCCACCGTTTCCAATCCCATAATCAGACGGAAAAGGGTTGTTTTTCCCGCACCGTTAGGACCGATAACGCCAACAATACCATTAGGAGGAAGCATAAAGTTCAGATCGTCAAACAGCAGTTTGTCACCGTATGCCTTCGCTACGTGTTTGGCCTCGATCACCTTATTACCCAGACGGGGACCGTTCGGAATAAAGATTTCCAGTTTCTCTTCTTTTTCCTTCAAGTCTTCGTTCAGCAACTTGTCGTATGAATTAAGACGGGCTTTTCCTTTAGCCTGACGAGCTTTCGGAGCCATGCGCACCCATTCCAACTCACGTTCCAGTGTTTTGCGGCGCTTGCTGGCAGTCTTTTCTTCCATCTCCATCCGCTTGGTCTTCTGTTCCAGCCACGACGAATAGTTTCCTTTCCATGGAATACCTTCACCACGGTCAAGTTCGAGAATCCATCCGGCAACGTGATCCAGGAAGTAACGGTCGTGGGTTACAGCGATTACTGTACCTTCGTATTGCTGGAGATGCTGTTCCAGCCAGTCGATAGATTCAGCATCCAAATGGTTGGTAGGCTCATCAAGCAACAGTATGTCCGGTTTCTGCAATAGCAAACGGCAAAGGGCAACACGACGGCGTTCACCTCCGGAAAGATTTTCCACCGGCTGATCTTCGGGCGGACAACGGAGTGCATCCATAGCACGTTCCAGTTTGCTGTCCAGATTCCACGCATCGGTTGCATCGATAATATCCTGCAGCTCTCCCTGACGGGCGAAAAGAATATCCATCTTGTCCTGATCTTCATAATATTCAGGCAAACCGAATTTCTGATTAATTTCTTCGTATTCTGCCAGTGCGTCAACAATTGGTTGCACACCTTCCATTACTACTTCTTTTACGGTCTTTGTGTTGTCCAGATAAGGTTCCTGTGCCAGATAGCCCACAGAATATCCCGGAGAGAAGACTACTTCCCCCTGATAGGATTTCTCCAAACCTGCGATAATCTTCAATAAGGTAGATTTACCGGAACCATTCAGACCAATAATACCAATCTTCGCTCCATAGAAGAACGACAGGTAAATGTCTTTCAGTACATTTTTATTTGGTTGGAAAGCTTTGCTCACTCCCACCATTGAGAAGATGATTTTTTTATCGTCAGCCATATATTAATGATTGTATATTGTTGATAATGGCACAAAGATAAGAAAAATGTTTGAAATGCTTTGGAGTTCTAAAAAAATGTTCTACCTTTGCACCCGCAATTCGAAAGAAAGCACAAAGGATTGATTCGCTAGCTCAGCAGGTAGAGCACAACACTTTTAATGTTGGG
>OHKB01000503.1_pt1 | contig 25170 bp, 14 predicted proteins | sample 1568741 | NCBI WGS metagenome assembly OHKB01 (sample SAMEA3879575, study PRJEB24766) | human gut metagenome | biome: human-associated habitat; feature: feces | place: USA | collected 1985/1987
TGTTAATTAAGTACTTAGCTACTTCTTTATGGTCTACTATCGTTAGAAAACGACTAGTCTAAACCATCGTTTAGATCTTGCGTTTTTCGAGAGGTACAAAGGGAAGTTTGTGGAAGGAAGAGCTTGTTTCGTAAAGGATAGGCTATCCTATTGATAAGAAAGCGAATAAGGGAACAAAAAAATAGCTCGGAAGGGTTGCAGAAGTCAAAGAAACGCGTACCTTTGCAAATGACTAATTAAAACGATCGTTTAAATCAATCATTTTTCTCTTCTATTATTTAATGTGCATGCGTACATTAGTAAATACACCATTGAATAATCAACAAAAGTAAGATCACCTTTTGCGATAGATCGGAATATTAGTTTCCTTTGTTCTAGCAAAATGACATTTTGTAAACAGAACTCCCTGAGATTCGCTTTTTCCAAGCATAAGTACAGTATAAAACGGCTTTTCACACAGAAAAATGACATTCATAACTATCTTCCATCCGCTAGTTCGAGCACCTCACGAAAACCTCCTGTCACGATATACGGCTTATATCAAGCAAAATATCAATACAACATCTGTTTATATAACATATAGATTCTATAGAATCACACATATTATAACCTCATTATATCCTTCAGAAAACACGTACGTCTTTTTCCAAAAACATGTACGTGTTTCCGAAAAAAGACGTACGTGTTTTTTTAAAAGCAAAACAACCTCTCTCGTACTAAAAAATATTTCCTACCTTTATGCACTCATTTCAATATGCACCAGACTATACATTAATATATATGGAACCGTTTATTCATTTACACGTACATACCCAGTATTCCTTGCTGGACGGACAGGCATCCATCGACGCGTTGATCGACAAAGCGAACAAAGACGGAATGCGTGCGATCGCCGTAACAGACCATGGCGTTATGTTCGGTATCAAGGAGTTTTTCAATAAGGTTAGCAAAAAGAACAGTAAACCTCTCGGGATCATCAAGGACTCCGAGAAAGAACTAAAACCGCTGCTGGCCAAGGATGCTCCAACCGATGAGGAACAACAAAGGATAACGGAACTACAAAAACAAATCGCCGAAGCGAAAGCTTCCATCTTCAAGCCGATCATCGGGTGCGAATGTTATTGCGCTCGCAACGGAAGGCATAGCAAGCTGGCCTCGCAAGACGACCGTAGCGGCTGGCACTTGATCGTTCTGGCCAAAAATAAGAACGGATACAAGAACCTGATCAAGATGGTATCCCTCTCATGGACGGAAGGATTCTACGGACGTCCGCGTATCGACAAAGAGTTGTTGGAGAAATACCACGAGGATCTGATCATCTGCTCCGCCTGTTTAGGTGGAGAGATTCCACAGCATATCATGCACGGACGAATCGATAAGGCCGAGGAGTCTATCAAATGGTTCAAAAACTTATTCGGAGAAGACTATTACCTTGAGATGCAACGGCACGAGACACACGACCCCAACGCCGATTGCACGATTTTCCCGCATCAACAAGAGGTGAACAAGGTACTGATCGAACTTGCTCACAAACATAATATCAAGCTAATCGCCACCAACGACGTCCATTTCGTCAATGCCGACGACGCTGAGGCTCACGACCGCCTGATCTGCCTTAGTACCGGCAAAGACTTGGACGACCCCAAGCGTATGCGCTACTCCAAGCAAGAATGGATGAAGACAACCGCCGAGATGAACACCATCTTCGCCGATATCCCCGAAGCCTTGAGTAATACGCTCGAGATAGCCGACAAAATAGAATTCTACTCCATCGACAGCGGTCCTATCATGCCGACTTTCGCCATTCCCGAGGAGTTCGGTACCGAGGAGTCCTACCGTCAGAAATTGACAGAGCATGATTTATTTGAGGAATTCACCCGAGACGAGAACGGTAATGTCGTATTAAGCGAGGAAGAGGCGCACTCCAAAATCAAGAAGTTAGGTGGATACGACAAACTATACCGCATCAAGCTGGAAGCCGACTATTTGGCGAAATTGACATACGACGGAGCCAAGGAGCTTTACGGAAACCCCTTGAACGATGAAGTAAAGGAGCGTCTGAACTTCGAGTTACATATCATGAAGACCATGGGTTTCCCCGGCTACTTCTTGATCGTGCAAGATTTCATCCGTGCCGCTCGTGAGGAACTCGGTGTATCCGTAGGACCGGGACGTGGTTCGGCCGCCGGATCTGCCGTAGCTTATTGCTTAGGGATCACCAAGATCGACCCGATCAAATATGACCTCCTGTTCGAGCGTTTCTTGAATCCGGACCGTATCTCCCTCCCCGATATCGATACCGACTTCGATGATGATGGCCGTGGCGAGGTCTTACGCTGGGTAACGGAGAAATACGGTGCCGAGCGTGTGGCTCATATCATTACTTATGGTACGATGGCTACCAAGTCCGCTATCAAGGATGTCGCCCGGGTACAGAAATTACCGTTATCCGAATCGAACCGGTTAGCCAAATTGGTTCCGGATAAGATCCCTGACATGAAGAAGTTCAAATTGGGCGACGCCATCAAGTATGTGCCGGAACTAAAAGAGGCGGCTAACGGAAATGATCCGCTGGCACGGGATACCTTGAAATACGCCCAGATGCTGGAAGGCAACGTCCGTAACACGGGTGTACACGCCTGCGGTGTCATTATCGGACGTTATGATATATCGGATGTCGTACCTGTCAGTACGGCGAAAGACAAGGATACCGGCGAGGAGATGCTGGTTACCCAATACGAGGGTTCCGTGATCGAGGAAACCGGATTGATCAAGATGGACTTCTTGGGCTTGAAGACCTTGTCCATCATCAAGGAAGCGATCGAGAACGTGAAACTGACTACCGGACATGATCTGGATATCGACCATATCAGTCTGGAGGACCCCAAGACTTATAAATTGTATTGCGACGGAAAGACAACCGGTACATTCCAGTTCGAGTCCGCCGGTATGCAAAAGTATTTGAAGGAGTTGCAACCTTCTAAATTCGAGGACTTGATCGCCATGAACGCCCTGTATCGCCCGGGTCCAATGGATTACATCCCTTCTTTTATCGCCCGTAAACAGGGTAAGGAAGAGATCAAGTACGACATTCCCGTCATGGAACGCTACCTAAAAGATACGTACGGTATTACGGTCTATCAGGAGCAGGTCATGCTTCTATCCCGTTTGCTCGCTAACTTCACGCGTGGTGAGAGTGATGCCTTACGTAAGGCGATGGGTAAGAAGTTGATCGAGAAGATGAACCATTTGAAGTCTAAATTTATGGCTGGTGGTCAAGCCAACGGCTATAAAGAGGAAACTTTAAACAAGATCTGGTCCGACTGGGAGAAGTTCGCCTCATACGCATTCAATAAGAGTCACGCTACTTGTTACTCATGGGTGGCTTATCAGACCGCTTACTTGAAAGCGAACTTCCCGTCCGAGTATATGGCCGCCGTCTTGAGCCGAAGCTTATCCAATATCACGGATATCACGAAGTTCATGGATGAATGTAAAGCGATGGGTATTCAAGTATTGGGACCGGACGTGAACGAGTCTATCTTGAAGTTCAGCGTAGATAAGAACAAGAACATCCGCTTCGGGCTAGGCGCCGTGAAAGGCGTAGGTGAGTCCGCCGTACAAAATATCATAGAGGAACGCAAGAAGAACGGCCCGTACAAGAGTATCTTCGATTTCGTAGAACGGGTGAACTTGACCGCTTGCAATAAGAAAAACATAGAGTCCATGGCTTTGGCCGGAGCGTTCGATAACTTCGGTATCCAGCGTGAGCAGTTCTTCACCGACAGTGGAAAAGGGGAATTGTTCTTGGATACCTTGGTTCGCTATGGTAACAAATACCAGATGGATAAGAGCACGGCAGTCAACTCTTTATTCGGTGGAGACGCCTTGATCGCCATCGCTAAACCGGAGATCCCGCAATGCGAGCGTTGGAGCGATCTCGAACGCCTAAATAAAGAGAAGGAGTTGGTCGGTATTTACCTATCCGCCCACCCGTTGGATGAATACCGTATCATATTAAAGTATGTATGTAATACCGGCATGGTAGAACTTAACGAGCGGGAAACCTTACAAGGCCGGGAGGTTTTATTAGGTGGTATCGTCACCGGTTTCCGGGAAGGAATGACCAAGAACGGAAAGCCTTACGGAATCTTGAAGATCGAGGATTTCACGGGTAGTGGCGAGATCCCTCTTTTCGGACAGGATTATATCGAATACAGCAAGTATGGTAAAATAGGGATGTATCTCTTGATCACAGCCCGTGTAGAGCCTAGCCGCTGGGACCCCAATAAACTGGACTTCAAGATTGGTACCGTCAACCTTTTGCAAGACGAGAAAGACAAGCTGATCGAGAAAATCAGTATCACGGTCCCGATCCATGATTTGGACGAGCCGACTATCAATGAGCTTTCGGTATTGATCAAGAACAATCCGGGCCATAGCCTGTTATATTTTAAGGTTGTCGATGGGGAACATAATATTTCCCTAAATCTCTTCTCCCAAAATATCCGCTTAAACGTGACCCGTGAGCTGGTAGACTTTTTACAGGAGAACGAGAATATCGATTTTAAAATTAATGGTTAAAGTTGTACGACGCTGAAAGAATTTGTACTTTTGGCGTCATAACAATCATTAGATTATAATTCATAATTAAATAATACGTAATTCAAAATGGCACTACAAATTACAGACGCTAATTTCGAGGAGTTGGTTAACTCCGGAAAGCCCATGGTTCTTGACTTTTGGGCAGAATGGTGTGGCCCTTGCCGCATGGTATCTCCTATCATTGATGAGTTGGCAACCGAATACGAAGGTCGTGTGACGATCGGTAAAATGAACGTTGACGAGAATGACGATGTAGTCGGACAATTCGGTATCCGCAACATCCCTACCGTTCTTTTCTTCAAAGACGGTAAGATGGTTGATAAAGTAGTAGGCGCTACGGCTAAGGATAAGTTCGTAGAAAAGATCGAGGCAATGCTTAAATAATTGAAAGTTGAGAATTGAGAATTGAAAATACCGAGGAATACGCTCTGTAACTTTCAATTCTCAATTTTTAATACCCCTAAGTATATGTCGCTTGCCCGGAGGACCGGGAAGACGGCTCATCTCAAAACCAGCCGCTTGCATACCTCTGCGTACCTCTCCTTTTGCGCAATAGGTTACGATCACTCCGCCCGGTGCGGTATGAGCATACAAACGATTATAGATTTCCTGATTCCACATCTCCGGTTGTTTCTCGGGCGCAAATGCGTCGAAATAGATCAAATCGATATCATCCGGTAGTTCACAGGCGTTACTATTTCCTTCTATTTTATGAAGTGTAAAGCGCTCTGAGATTGAAACGGGAGTATTCCACTCCGCCTCATGCAAGGCTAAGAATAACTCTTTTCTCTCCGGCCAGATCAGCTCCCCATAATTCAAGGCACGAATCGTATCTAAAGGAAGCGGGTATAACTCCACGGTATGATAATCAATATGATGTGCTTGAGATAGCTCGACATCCTTCAATGTCAAGAAGGCGTTCAGCCCTGTACCGAAGCCAACTTCCACGATTCGGATAAAGTCTTTCTCCTGCGCATGCAATCCCGCCTCAATAAATATATGTCTCGATTCCTGCAACGCCCCGTTCACGGAATGATAATGTTCATCCATCGCCGGAATATATAGCGTATGGCTTCCATCCGCCGTTATCTGTAATTCTTTCTCCATATGTATGCAAAGATAATACATACGAATCAGAATAATACTTATCTTTACCGCTATAAATATGATATAAGATATGGATAGACGCCATCTTTACTTCTTACTATTCTTATTATGTACCATACAAGCCGCTATCGGTCAACAGCGCTCCTTCTCTATCAAGGGAGTTGTAAAAGACGCATCGAGCGGACAGCCGATACCTTTCGCTAACGTAGTGGTATGGAACACGACGCAAGGGGCGGTCACCGATTCCACCGGATTATTCGAGATATCCGGCATATCACCCGGAAGCTATCGTCTCCAATCCTCCTTTCTGGGATATAAGCCATTCGTTACCGCCGAATTCAGACTAGCGAATAAAGATATATTCTTCCCGATCGAGCTAGAGGAAGCCAGCCAGAATCTGCAAGAGGTTAGCGTAGTAGCCTCTCCGTTCCGTAAAACCGCCGAAAGTCCGCTAGGACTCCGTGTAATCGGTTTCAAGGAGATAGAGAAAAGCGCGGGAGGAAACCGGGATATCTCCCGGGTAGTACAAACCTTTCCCGGAGTAGCGTCCACGGCAGCGTTTCGTAACGACTTGATGGTAAGAGGAGGAGGTCCCTCGGAAAACCGTTTCTTTTTGGATGGCGTAAAGATACCGAATATCAACCATTTCTCTACCCAAGGAGCCTCCGGAGGTCCGGTCGGTATTATCAATCCCGATTTTATCCGGGAGGTCAACTTTTATTCGGCCGCATTCCCCGCATCCAAGGGGAACGCTTTAAGTTCGGTATTGGATTTTAAACTACAAGATGGAAATAAGGAGAAATTCTCATTGCGAGGAGTCCTAGGAGCCTCAGATATCGGTGTGTCCGCTAATGGACCGCTAGGAAAAAAGACCACTTACCAAGTGTCTGTTCGTCGCTCTTACCTTCAATTCCTTTTCGATATGATCGGTTTGCCGTTCTTACCTACTTTCACGGATGCCCAATTCAAGATTAAGCACTCCTTCAACCCCAAGAATGAGCTTACAGTTCTCGGATTAGGGGCGATCGATGATATGAAGCTGAATACAGGAATGGAAGACATGAGCGAGAAAAACCAATATATCCTCTCTTACTTGCCGGTCGTAAAACAAAAAACGTATACCCTTGGAGCGGTTTATAAACACTACGCCGGTAAAAATCTCTACTCGGTCATTATCAGCCGTAGCCAGACCAACAATAAGAATATTAAATACAAAGACAATGACGAAAGCAAGGAAGAGAATCTCTCCTTAAATTACCGTTCGGATGAGATCGATAATAAGTTCCGAACGGAAAACACGTTCCGCTTACCATTCATTCAATTGAATGTCGGAGGAAACATCGAATACGCCCAATACACGAATGACACCTATCAAAAGCAATTTACCTCTATCCCCCGTACCATCGTATATCAAACAGACCTTGGCATATGGAAGTGGGGTATCTATGCCACGGCTATTTATGAGAGTTATAACGAGCGGTTTACCGCCTCTTTAGGTGTTCGTGCGGACGCAAACAATTATTCCTCGGATATGAATAATTTGTTAGATCAGTTATCTCCTCGCCTATCCTTATCCTACCGCTTGTCCGATCCGCTTTATATAAATGCGAATATCGGACGCTATTACGAGCTTCCTCCTTATACGACATTGGGATTCAAGGATAATGAAGGTAATTATGTAAACCGGACAAATCATTTAAGCTATATCCGAAGCGACCAAGCCGGATTAGGCTTGGAATACCGTCCTACCTCATACTTGAAATTCACGGCCGAAGGATTCTATAAACATTATGATCGTTATCCGATGTCCATACTCGACAGTATCCCACTCGCGTCGAAAGGTACAGACTATGGTGTCTTGGGAAATGAGGCCGTATCGTCTACCGCTACAGGGCGAGCTTATGGGCTTGAGATCATGGGACGTTGGTATAATTATAAAGGGCTTACTTTCATCGCGTCCTACACTTTGGTAAGAAGCGAATTCAAGGATGGGAGAAATATGGACACTTATCTTCCCTCGGCTTGGGACAATAAGCATCTGTTCACGTTTAGCGGGACTTATTCTTTACCCAAGAACTGGGACGTAGGCGCCAAGTTCCGGGTAGTAGGAGGCGCTCCCTATACGCCTTACGATGTAGAAAAGAGTAGTTATGTAGAAGCTTGGGACGCTAATAACGGGCTATACTATGATTACAGCCGGTTTAACAGCGAACGGCTCAAGCCATTCACGCAGTTAGATATCCGTATCGATAAAACATTTTACTTCAAAAAGATCATGCTTGGAGCCTATATCGACATCCAAAACACATTGAATTTCAAATACAAAGAGCAAGACGTATATATCAAAACGGGTAAAATTATCAACCCGGAAGCTCCCATATATGAACAACGGTACGAATTAAGACCGATAGAACGTCTTACAGGAACGCTTCTCCCAAGTATCGGAGTGATGATCGAGTTATAGATTTTAGGCGTAATAGATTCTTTTTATTTTGAATTTCAGCAATTAATCATAAATCTTTTCTATTTTTGTGGACTGTATGAACAAAAAATAGTACTTTAATCGCAAATAAACACATGAATAGGTAGGTAAAGAATGACATTATTAAAATACTACATACGATTCGTACTCTTTATCGTGTTAAGTCTGGTCTTTTCTTTCCACTTATACGCTACAGATAATGCAGGCCCTATTTTAATCATTAGCTCCTACAATCCCGATACACGTAATACGACCGCCAATATTTCCGAGTTTATGGAGGAATATAAGCGGGGAGGTGGTATCTCGCCGGTGGTTATCGAGAACATGAACTGTAAGAGCCTCCCGGAAGCCCCCTTATGGGACGGTAAGATGAGAGGTATATTGGATAAATATAAGGAAAATAACACCCCTCAGCTTATCATTATCTTAGGTCAAGAGGCATGGGCTTCTTATATCTCCCAAGAATACAAGCCTGATATACCGGTTTTATGCGGTATGATCAGTAAGAATGCGATCTTATTACCCGACTCGGATTTAAATGTCGCCGAATGGGAGCCGAAATACATCGATATCCAAGAGTACGTAGATAAAGGTTTACACCTTGGCGGATTCTTGTATTCTTATGATGTAAAAGAAAACATCCGGCTAATACATAAGCTATATCCTAAAACTCAAAATATAGCATTAATCACCGATAATACCTACGGTGGTTTAGCTATGCAGACCTTGGTAAAAAAGGAAATGGAAAATATCAAGGATCTGAACTTGATATTACTGGATGGAAGAAAGAATAATATCTACACCATCGTTGAGCAAATCAAGAACCTGCCGGATCAGACCGTGATATTGATTGGTACATGGCGTGTAGACGTGAACGACGGGTATTATGTTGGAAATGCCACGTATACCATGATGACCGCCAATCCCAGAATCCCGACATTCACATTGGCATCCGTCGGCATAGGGCACTGGGCCATCGGAGGTTTCAGTCCCAAATACAGGCCTATAGGTTCCGATTTGGCGAAAGAGGCTTTAAGTATATTGGAGAAGAAAATCGCCCCTAAAGATATCCATCCACAAATTATTCCCAATGGATATATGTTCGACGCTTCAAAGATCAAGGCTTTTGATATCAGCAGATTGTCATTGCCCCACGACGCTACTATTATCAACGAGGACCCGAGCCTATTCTCCAAATACAGGTTCGAGATCTTGCTAAGCGTAATCACCGTATTATTTATTTTCCTGATTATGATATTAATCTTCTTTATCCGGACCAATAAACTGAAAGATAAGTTATTGGATCTACAGAAGGATAATATACTAATCATGAATAATATCCAAGCTTCCATCTATTTCATCAAGCCGGATTATACCGTAAAATGGAGAAACGAGGTAGAGTTCCATGACTGTATCCCTGAATTCGGTCCGGCTAATTGCTTCTTGGTCAAGAACGGAGTAAAGCCTTATTGTACCCGTTGCACGGTCGCAAAGGCCATGGAAACCAAAAAGCAGGTCGATATCACGAATGAGTTCGGCGACGGAAAGTATCTTCATATTTTGGCGAACCCTGTATTAGACGAGCACGACAACCTTATCGGGGTTATTTTCAAGAAAGAAGATGTGACAAAACAAAAACAGGCAGAGAACGAACTGAGGAAAGCGAAAGAGAAAGCGGAAGAGTCCGATCGTTTGAAATCCGCGTTCTTGGCGAATATGAGTCATGAGATTCGAACGCCATTGAATGCGATCGTCGGTTTCTCCGGATTATTGGCTGTAACCGAGAATATGGAGGATAAAGAGGAATATATCAATATCATTAATAGCAACAACGACCTGCTATTGCAATTGATCAATGATATTCTCGATCTGGCCAAGATAGAGGCGGGTACGCTAGAATTCGTGGATTCAGACGTAGATGTCAATCAACTATTCTCCGATATCGAGCAGTCTTCCCGTTTGAAGGCGCAAGATGGTGTGCAGGTATGCTTTGTCGAGAAGATCCCGAATTGTATCTTACGCACCGACCGTAACCGAGTCTCCCAAGTCATTACGAACTTTATCAACAATGCCATCAAGTTCACGACTCAAGGTAGCATCCTGTTTGGCTACCGCCATAGAGATGATGAGTTGTATTTCTATGTAAAAGATACGGGATGCGGTATCGCCAAGGATAAGATCGGTCAAGTTTTCACCCGTTTCGTTAAGTTAAATAGCTTTGTGCAAGGAACGGGGCTGGGATTATCGATTTGCCAGATGATTATCAAGCGTCTGGGTGGAGATATAGGGGTGGAATCAGAGCAAGGAAAAGGTTCTACATTCTGGTTTACGTTGCCCTATTCGATACTAGAGATGCAGGAAGTCCCGCATGAGAAACCAAAGACCGAGAATGTACAGAAGAGCCAGTCATCCAAATCGGCAACCCTATTAATAGCGGAAGATAACGAAAGCAACTATACTTTATTCCAAGCCATGTTGAAAGATTATAACCTTATACACGCATGGAACGGGGAACAAGCGATCGATTTATTCAATAAATATCAACCGGACTTAATCCTAATGGACCTAAAAATGCCGATCGTAGACGGCTATGAGGCTACACGGGTAATTCGGGAAAAGAACCAGTCCATCCCTATCATCGCCGTAACGGCTTTCGCTTTCGCGGAGGATGAGGAACGGGTAAAACAAAGTGGATTCTCCTCTTACATCGCTAAACCGATCAAGCCGGATAAGCTAATCGCATGTATTAATACTTATTTATAGAATCCGTTTGGTAACAATCGGAAAATGCAAGACGAAAGAGGAACCCTTCTCTACTTGAGAGTCGAGACTAATACTTCCTCCATGACGGTTCATGATCTGCCGGCAAAGACTTAATCCGATACCGGAACCTTTAGATTTAGTCGTGAAGAAAGGCACGAAGACCTTGTCGATCGCCTCGGGAACAATTCCGCTACCATTATCAATCACCGAAATAATAACCATGCCGGCTTTTTGGACAGCCTCCACGACTATTTGAGGAGATAAGGACTCTTCACAAGCCTCTATCGCATTTTTCAATAGATTAATTAATACTTGTTCCACCATGATCCGATCCGCATATAAATTCAAATCTTCCGGTTTTACACGAAAGAAGAGGATGTCGGACTTCTCCGGAAATAGAAGCCGGATATCGTCAAAGAGAGCCGAAACCGAGAAGTTTCGTAAAGTAGGTAAAGGCAGACGGGTTAATTTCCGATAATTCTCGACAAAATCCAATAACCCCTTACTTCTTCGGTGGATCGTTTGCATGGCTTGCACCATAATAGCGTAGTCTTTCTCATTCATGCCATTTATCGTCGCACGCTCGGCTACCGTCTCCGATAAAGAGATTACCGGAGCGATCGAGTTCATGATCTCATGCGTCAATACCCGGATAAGTTTCTGCCATGCCTCGGTTTCCGCCTCAGCGACCACCGAACTATACAATCGACTCCGCAAAGCCTCCAAGGCAGCGTTCATAGAAGAGGCCAAAGCCTTTTCGTCTTCCGTCATTGAATCGGAAGGATAAAACAGGCTCAGATCCCCGTAATGAATACTCTCTATCAGGTATTCCATCCGCTTAACAGTCTTTTGCTGATCCTTATATAAGAAAACCGAAAGCGCAAGAATACAAAATCCGAACAGCGCGGGAATAAACAAAAACCCTTTCAGCATTAAGAATGAGGCAGTAAAAGACAAGACCACGATCCCCCAAATACGAGCGAACAACAAGTAACGTATCATAAGCCAAATTTCTCCAATTTACGATACAAGGTAAAGCGGGTAATCCCTAGAAGCTCGGCGGCACGAGTGATATTCCCCTCGGCACGACGTAAGGCACGTTCGATCGCTTCTTTCTCCAATACCGTCAAATTTAACTCATCGGATGGTTCCTTATCCCTAAGCGGGACAGAACGCAGAATAAAGTCTTCCGGCCTTAGCCAATTACTTTCAGACAAGATAACCGCCCGTTCAATCGCATGTTGCAGTTCACGTACATTACCGGGCCAAGCATAATTATGTAGCTTATTCTTCCCATCCCTGTTAATGCCCTTCAAGTCTTTCTTATATTTACGAGCATACTTCGACAAGAAATGTTCAGCCAATAAGATCACGTCATTTCCTCGTTCCCTCAAGGGAGGAATATGTAACTCGATCGTATTAATACGATATAAAAGATCTTGCCGGAAAGTACCTTCTGCCACAAGATGATGGATATTCACGTTCGTTGCGCAGATCAACCGGATATCAATCGGTATGGGTTGCGTTGCTCCCAAGCGGGTTATCTGTCGTTTTTCCAAAGCGGTCAACAGTTTCGCTTGCATGGAAAGGCTTAAGTTCCCGATCTCATCCAAGAACAAGGTACCACCGGAAGCTACCTCCATTCGTCCCGGCTTTTCCTTACGGGCATCCGTAAAAGCCCCTTTCTCATAGCCGAATAATTCACTCTCGAAAAGTTGTTCCGGAATAGAGCCCACATCGATCCCGACGAAAAGATTCTCCGAACGCGGAGATTGATGATATAAGGCGCGGGCAACTAAATCTTTACCGGTTCCATTCTCCCCCAAGATTAATATATTGGCATCCGTATTCTTTAATTTATCGACCGTAGCGAAAATAGCCTGCATCGGTTCGCTTTCACCGATGATCTCGAAGCCAGCATCCTCGGGTGAACTAAGAATCTCAACTTGTTTCTTTAAATTTCACACTTCCGCCCTACTCTCCCGAAGTTCCAATGCCGAAGAGAGTGTAGCGAGTAATTTCTCCTTTTCCCAAGGTTTCGGGATAAAGTCGGTAGCTCCTGCCTTAATCGCCCGCACGGCCTTATCCGTATCCGAATAGGCAGTCATAAAAAGAACCACCACGTCCGGGTCTATCTTCTTTATCTTCTCCAGCCAATAGAAACCCTCCTGACCACTAATAGCATCCCGTTTGAAGTTCATATCCAACAAGATAATATCCGGGATAAAAGTCCGCATGAAATGATCGATGCGCTCCGGTTGCGTAGCCACTCTTATTTGTTCCATGATAGGGCTCCAGTAATAAGTTAAGGGCAAAAAGGATGTCCTCATTATCATCTATAATTAATAGTTTTCCCTTTTTCATAAGCGCTGAACTAGTTTGTGATGCCTCAAAGGTAGGTATTAAATCAATGGAAGAAGCGTGCGTAATCGAACGATTATCGTGCGCAGATGAACTGTTAAATTAATAGTCCGCAAAGAGGGTTAAGATTAAGTAAACGGTAAGACTATTTAAGCGAAAGAAAAAACGAGGAGAAAGAAGGAAGACTATCTTTGAACACAATTAACAATTCAGGCATTCATGAGACCACTATTGATTGGATTTTTCGTCTGTATAAATATACACTTAGGCTATGCGCAATGGACTGAGCAAGATTCGATCTGGCTAAAGGATGTATTAGCAGGCAAAGATTCCATCAAATTGAACCCTGAATTCCAAAAAGCAATCCAAAGCGGTTCTTTCCTCAACCCGGAACCGGGAAAACCGATGGGGAAACCTCAACTGGCCGCTCCCAGCAATATCCCTATCACCAAAGATTTCTCAGAATATATCCAACAAGACGATACGACACACCGAAAAGTAGCATTAAAGGATTTACCGCCATCGGTATTCTGGCGACATAATCCACCGTATAAAAAGATACTGCCTGTCTATCAATCTATCTTAGATGAATTGAAAAGGACTCCGTCCAGTGGTCGTACCTCACTAGCTACCTTCGATTTAGGAAGGATGACCAGCCGGAAAACATATGTCCATAAACGCAACGCAAAACGCAACGGAACTTGGCAAAACTACGGCAACCTCCCTACCCCGGATGTCATCTCTAAAAGGAAGAAATTCGAAAGACAACAGGCAGAGGCCGCAAAAAAGGACTCCTCATTGATGATCCAACCACCAATCGATTAGCTTACGGGCCAAGCTCAACTTACGGGGGATCTCCGGTAGATTATCTTTGGTATAGAAGGCACCAGAGCTTAGTTCCTCATCCTGCAACTTAATTTCCCCACTTACATAATCCGCTACAAAGCCTACCATCAAGCCACTCGGATAAGGCCAGGGTTGGTTTCCGAAATAAGTGATATTATCGACCTCTAAACCCGTTTCCTCACGGACCTCCCGGCGCACACACTCTTCCAAGGTCTCGCCAACTTCTAAGAATCCGGCCACTAATCCATGGAAAGTTCCCCGGAAATTACGGGCATGTACCAAAAGAATCGAATCCTCCTTACGGATCAAGACGATCATCGCTGCTGAGATTGTCGGATAAATCTCATGTTTGCAAGAAGGACATTGCTTCGTGATCGACGTAGTCTGCACGGTAGGAGTACCACATACCAAGCAGAAACGGCTATGGCTATCCCAATAAAGCAATTGATAAGCCTTACCCGCCTTCTCGTAACACGCTCTCGAAATATAATCCCAAGAGGCACGCAACCCCATATGTACGTAACGGTCATTCCCCTCCACCGGAGTATCTAATTCTGCCGTACGTGCGGGAAGTCCATCCCGGTAATCAACCTCCAGCGTATGAGAAACCGGAACCGGAGGATTCTCGCCATAAGGGATGGTATACGTATCATTCTCTTTCTGAAGCAACAGTTGGTCTTTATAAAAAAGGAACCAATAACAGAGTTTATTTGAAGTTTCCATGCTAATATTCCCGAATTATCTTTCTGTATGTAAAACATCCGCGAACTTACGAATTAAAATCCAATAACGTGCGAAAGCGAACGTGCACCGTGCGAAGGCACACACAATCGTTTCTAAGCATTTTTCTATTATCTTATGATTAGCAGAACGTTACATCGATGGCACATTATTTGCCTCCTTTCTAAAAAAGGAATATATTTAAAACCTGTTACAATGAAACTAATGATTCGAAACTTACTTTATCTATTCAAGCGGTTTAAGACCGCTGTCGTGTTAAACCTCTTTGGCTTAACAATCGCTTTCGCCGCTTTCCTCCTGATAGTAATGCAGGTGGATTACGAGATGAATTACGATGCCATGCACAGCAAATCAGGCCGGACCTTCCGGCTAGAGGCAAATCACGGAGAATTCGAGCATAACGCCATCCATTGCCTAATGTTTAGCGATGCTTTTGTTAACTCATCCGCTCATATCACGGATTACTCCTACCGTTATCCATTCTACGGAGGAGAACGGTATTGCCAAATCGACGAGGTAGACGATCAAGGAGAAGCGAAAGTCTTTAAGGAAAACTTCCAGCTTTGTCTACCCAATATCTCAGATGTCTTTGATTTCCACATGAAAGAAGGTTCCGTCGAATGCCTATCCATTCCCGGCTCCGTACTCATTCCGGAGAGTGTCGCCAAAAGGCTGTTCGACAAACAATCCGCTATCGGTAAACGTATCCGGATGTCCGGCAGTAGTGGCTGGCAACCTGTAAGTACCACGATACTTACTATTGGGGGTGTCTATAAGGATTTCCCGGGAAATACTACGGTACAAAACCGTATTTACGTCCCGATGGACCAACTGGATCTATTAAAAAGTTCTTGGCAAATGTATGCCAACGAAATATACGTCACGCTAGACGATCCCCTAAATAAAGAGGAGGTATTGGATCATTTCAACAAGACTTTCGATTTCGCTAAAAGCCAAATGGGTTCAGCGCAAGAGATCGCATTACGTCTAACCCCCTTAAAGGAAGTTTATTACACGCATGATACAACTTTCGACTTTAATCCGAAAGGTCACCGGGAGACAAATTATGTGTTACTGGGTATCGCTTTCCTCATCTTATTCATCGCCGGAATCAATTTTACCAATCTCACAACCTCGTTGATTCCCCTACGATTGAAAACGATCAATACGCACCGGGTATTAGGATGCTCCATCTATAAGTTACAAGCCATCTCACTGATTGAATCGATCGTGATCTGCTTGATATCCTACATTCTCGCCTTATTCATCGTAAACGATTTGTCTTACACACCGATCGCTAATTGGGTAGATGCGGATATACGTCTTAGTCAATACAAAGGCCTGATCCTTCTCACTGCACTGATCGCTATCTTGACGGGTTGCTTGGCGGGACTTTATCCAGCTATACGAAGTACCTCCTATGCGCCGGCCTTGGTACTAAAGGGCTCTTTCGGTCTTAGTCCCAAAGGGAAAAAAGTACGTGTCGCCCTGATCGGTTTCCAATACACGGTATCGATCGCCTTGATTATTGTCACCTTATTCATGGGACTTCAAAACCATTTCATGACCTCTAGCGAGCAACTAGGATTCAATAAAGACCAAGTAGCCATCGTGAACCTGACACCGGAGATCTACGCCAAGCATAAGCCCCAATATATCCAGAAACTTAAAGATTATCCGGGAATAGAGGATGTGGCCTTCTCCGTCTACGAATTATCGAAAGAAGATGACATGATCGATCTCGAATATGCCCGTCATGAAGATAAGGATGTATTCTTCAAGGTATTCTATGCCTCCGAGAATTTCCTTTCCGTCATGGATATCCAAGTAGAGGAAGGAAGGGATTTTACACGGGAGGATTTAAACAAGGCACAAAGTGATTATATCATCAATCCGGCGGCAGAGCGGGATTTCCACTTACATCCCGGAGATCGTTTCAATGATCGTACGGTTCTAGGAGTCAGCAAGGATTTTCGGTTTAACTCTTGCCGGATCGCAAGCTCGCCTTTCGTATTCGCATTGAATAACGATATACCCAATCCTAAATGGTATCCTATATCCGCTTCAATTCGAAAACGAATTTACAGGAAGCTGTCGCCCACGTCCGGGAAACATTGAAAGAGATCGATCCGACTTTCCCTTTCGAGATCTCTTTCTACAACACCATCTTAAACAATTTATATCAGAAAGAACAAACACTGGGTAAACTCATCTCCCTATTCGGAATAATGGCGATCTTGATCTCTATCGTAGGTGTATTCGGACTCGTGCTATTTGAGACGCAATACCGCCGGAAAGAGATCGGCATCCGCAAGATCAACGGAGCGACTACCGGACAGATTCTTTTGATGTTCAACAAGACTTATATCCGGATCGTCTCCGTTTGCTTCATCATCTCGATCCCAATAGCATGGATGGGAACACAACAGTGGCTAGAGAATTTCGCTTATAAAACACCACTCCATCTTTGGGTCTTCATCGTAGCTTTCCTAATCATTCTCTCGGTTACGATCGGTACCGTTACTTTCCGGAACTGGCAAGCGGCGAATGAGAATCCTGTGAACTCGGTGAAGTCTGAATAAACTCACTCGGAGTGATCCCGTAAATTTCTTTAAAGCAACGGGTAAAATAGTTCGGATCGGAGAAGCCGACCTGAGCAGCTACCTCCCCGATCGAATAAGCGTGCTGCCCCAATAACTCGGCGGCACGCTTTATACGTATATTACGGGTGAATGAGGAAGCGGAGCAACCAGTAGTAGACTTTAATTTCCGAAATAAGCTGGCACGGCTCATCGCCATCTCGGAACAGAAAAGCTCTACATCAAACTCCGGGTCCTGCAAATGGGCCAGAACGACCCTTGTCACTTTCGAAACAAATTCCTTATCCGGATCGGCGATGGTTTGCTCCGGAGTACGCAAGTCGAACCGATCCCTGAAATATAACTTTAGTTGCTCACTACGTTTGAGCAGATTCTTGATCTTCGCTTTTAGGACAGCAAGACTGAACGGTTTAGGCAGATAATCATCCGCTCCGGCTCCATACCCTTCCAATTGTTGACGTTCTTCCGCTAAAGCAGTCAATAGGATAACCGGTATATGGGCCGTCCGTTCATCCGTTTTCAAAGCCTCGCAACATTCAATCCCATTCATGACCGGCATCATTACATCCGAGACAATCACATCCGGTAGGATCTCCATGGCTTTCTCCAAGCCGACCTTTCCGTTTTTCGCTATCACGACCCGGTAATCCGTTTGAAAAGCATTCATCAAATAACGACATAGATCCTCATTATCCTCTACAAACAAAAGCGTTTGTCGTAGATTCTCCGGGACCGGGTTTGTTCCTTCCAATGGAACTGATTCCCGCAAAGATGCCTCTTCCATTTTAGGTTCCGAATACTCCAACCACTCCTCAGGATAAGCCTCTTCCGATATAGGCAAGGCAACCGTAAAAACAGAACCTTTCCCCAATTCACTCTCACATTGAATGGTTGCCTTATGTAACTCCAATAGCTCTTTTGTGTACGCAAGGCCGATCCCCGAACTCTCCGAGCGGCGAAACGCTATCGATTCCCCCTTATAATATTGATCAAAAATATACGGTAACGATTCGGGGGGAATGCCGATTCCACTATCCGTAATTCGTAAAGTCATGACCGCATCGGATGAGCTTTGCTCCAATAAAGCGGAAAAGCTTACCGAACCACCATCCGGCGTATACTTAAATGCGTTCGACAGTAAATTATATAGAACCTGCTCTAGGATATTCTTGTCAAAATAAGCGATTGAGATATCCGGGGCAATCGAATACGTAAACGCAATTTTATAGGAATCGGCCAAAGGAATAAAGGTTTCCGAAATCTCCTTTAAGAATCGACTGAGATCCGCACAAACAATATGCGGGGAAGGAACTCCCCGGGTCAATACCGATAAATCCAGTAATTCATTGACATGCCGAATCAAGCGATTGGTATTCCGGGAGATCGTACGCAAAGTTTCTTTATCTCCACAAGATTCTTCTGAACCGGAATGCCGTTCCAGATCCTCCGTCAATCCCTTGATTATCGTCAGCGGGGTACGAAGCTCATGAGAGACATTCATAAAGAAACGAGTTTTCAACGCATCTTTTTCCTCCAGTTCTTGCTTGGCCTGTTTCAACAGCCGTGTACGTTCTTGTATCTTACGCTCCAACTCGGCTTGGCGAAGCTGATACCAGCGCACCCGGCTCTTATAGGCGATATACAACAGTACGCATACAACCACGAATACCAGCAAAATAAACCACCACGTCCGCCACCAAGGAGGAAAGATCCTGACAGGTTCGGTAATGGGAGCGCTCCAATAGGAACCATTGCCGGAAGTTTCCACCCGAAACACATAGTTTCCCGGTGGTAGGCGGTTATATATAGCCGTACGATCGCTGGCGACCACCTCCCGCCAATCCGTATCATATCCATCCAGACGATACCGGTATCGGATACTACGGGGATGAGAATAATCGAACGCGATAAAACCCACCTGTAAACCTTGCTTCTCACGTGAGTCTCCGATCGTGAGGTTCGTGATTCGCAGAGACTCAGGTATTTTTCTCAAACCGTCCGTTAACTGAACGGGATCAAAAGAAACGATCCCCTCATTACTGCCAAATACAAGTTCACCCGATTTGCGCTTACAGCAAGCGCCACCCATAAACTCATTCGATAATAAACCGTTCGCCGTCGTATAATTAACGATATGCCGGTTTTGTATATCCAAGCGACTCAGCCCTTTATTCGTGCTGACAAACAGGATGCTCGGCTCACCTTCACGGATTCCTCGTACGATATTTCCCGATAAGCCATCCTGTACCGTGAAATGATCAAATCGCCCGGTTCGCTTGTCGTATTGATCCAACCCCGCATTCGTACCGATCCACAAATAACCGGAAGAGTCCACAAACAGACAATGAATATGATTCGACGCAAGGGGATTCATCTCACCCGGTATATATCGATACGTGATAAGCTCTCTCGTCTTCGTATCCCACACCCGAAGCCGCCCCTCATCCGCTCCTCCCCAAAACCAAGACTCTTCGCTCACGCATAAGTTACATAACTCCGACAACGAGTTGATCGGATAATCATAAGAGACTTGGTAATCCGGTATAAAAGGGCGGATTCGGAAATCATCCAGATTCAACCGGTCCGGGTTGGCGTCTTGATAACTGATCCATAGGTTCCGCTCCGAATCCTCACGGATAGAACCTATAATCTTTCCGGATAAAGAGGACGGACTTTTTCGGGGTGAGAAGGTAAAACGCATATCTACCCGGGAAGTCTTATGGTTAATCCGATCTAATCCCCTAGAGGTCGCAACCCAAAGATTCAGGTCCGAATCCTCATAAACGGCTAGGATATGAAGAGAAGACAGATTCTCTTTTTCCGTGTATCCCAAGGTATATCGAAACAAGGAAGGTGTTAAATCCGCATGGCTCACTCCATACGTGGAATGTCCCGCCCACAGATGATCCGAGTCATCCAGAAACAAACAGGTAATCTGGTTACTGCTGATAGAATGTGCGTCTTCCGGCACGTTCCTCAACTGTCCCATTTTCCTCTCCTTCGGAGAATAATAAAAAAGACCTTGATTGAAACGGCTATCATCAAACCAGACCGTTCCATCCTTACTCTCGAAGATGGATCGCACTTGGCATTCTCCCGTAGGTTCCAGATCCTCCGGCCGGTCAAAGAAATGCTCACATCGCAAGGCAAGCCGGTTCATCCGGCTAATCAAGCTTGCCCCCTTATTATGTCCGATCCAGAAATCACCATCACCGGTCTCCAAGAATTGATATACCCGAGTATCCTCACGCCCGACAGATTGAAAGATTTCTCGCTCTCCCATATCAACCGAACGAAAAGCCCCTTCACGTCCCGTACCTAACCACATATAATCAAACCGGTCGATATAGATCGCGTTAACGCCATTCAAATTGCCGGCATTGATATCCTCCCGGTCATTTGTCCGTATCGTATAATCTTGAAAGTGGTTTGTTTCTTTGTCATACAAACTAAAACCTGCTAAAGTCCCTACCCAAAACGAATGATCCGGCGCCGAATACAAACAATTCACAGGAGACGACGAGACTACCGAACCCGCCGGCGAAAGGCGTACCAATTTCTTCTCTTTAGCGTCATACTCCAACATCCCGTTCTCCGTACCTATAAAGATATGTCCCGGAACGGAGGCCGAGAAACAAGTAGGACTACCATACACACGTAACTGTTGTCGAAGCCATTCTTTCGTGAAATTCAAAAATGTATCCGAACCTCTGTCATAACGGCTAATCCCACCCGAGGAAAAAAAGATCCAGATACCTCCATCTGAATCCTCGAATAATTTATCGATAGAACTGCTTTGTATACTTTCCGGGCAATCCGGTACGGGCAAGAATACTTTAAACGTATATCCATCGTAGCGGTTCAAGCCTTCAGTCGTCCCGACCCAGACATACCCGGTACGATCCTTCAAAATAGAGGTCACCGAGGAAGAAGAAAGCCCGCTATCCATTGTTATCCGGTCAAAAATAACGTTGGTAGCTTGCGTTCTCGTTACCATAAGTACAAACAGCAGTAAAAGGTATATTCTCATCCATTCATCCGATTAATGCCCCAAATATAAAGATTAAGTGGGTGAAAATCACAGAAAACAGAAAGATTGAACGATTTGTACGGTATTATGAAACATATGTCCGGCCCGCTCCCTCCCTATTTCCCTAGCTTTGCGGTATCAATTCTAAAACGAATGTAAAATATGAGAAAACTTTTTCTATCGCTAGTATTCCTTAGCGCACTACTATCTATCCATGCGAATCCGGGTATTAAAGGAATCGTAATCGATCAAACCACCCGTAAGGCATTAGACTACGCTCACGTTGTATTATATGATGGAGATCATATCGTCGAAGAAGCTATGACTGAAGCGAACGGTTCTTTTCTAATCCAGCCCGTAAAACCGGGAACGTATTCGATCCGTATCCATTTTCTGGGATATGATGTTTATATGGGAGAGGAGTTTATCCTTACAGAGCAAATCAAGGATCTGGGTATTATCCCGATGCAAATGCTTGAGGTAGGCTTACAGGAAGTGGAGGTCGTAGCCAACAAGAAACAAGTCATCTATAAACTGGATAAAAAGATCATCGAGGCTTCTTCCAACCTGCTTTCCTCGGGAGGAACCGCTGTCGATATCCTAGAGAACACGCCTTCCATCCGGGTGAACGCCGAGGGAGAGGTTACCTTCCGGGGGAGTAGCGGATTCACGGTCTACGTAGATGGAAAGCCCAGTATATTTACCGGGACCCAAGCCTTGGAACAGATCCCGTCCGGACAAATCCAGAATATAGAGATCATCACCACCCCGTCCGCCCAACATGATACAGGGGGTGATGTCGGGATCATCAATGTCATTACCAAGAAGAACTTCGGGGAAGGGCTGAGCGGAGTAATCAACCTAAGCGGGAATACGGTATGGAGCCGGACCTTGGATTTCTTGTTGACCGGACAAAACAAGGCGTCTCAATGGCGTATAGGCGGTTATGTGGGAAACCGACTTCGTAAAAGTCATTTTACCCAAGAGAAAACGACGTTAGTAAACGATACGACAACGACTTCTTATTCCAATGGCCCCCGTGAAAGTAACGGCTACGCATATATTCTCAACGGAGGTTGGAGCTATACGCAAAAACAAACGACTTTTTCTATTAACGCGGAAGGCGGATATGCCGGACTCAAGCGAAAAGGGGATCTGGAATATACGGAAGAACGTTCCGCTAATGGCGAGCAATTCGAGAACGGAGAGTTCAAGAGCCTTGACGACTTTGATATCCATGAGACTTTCGGACTAGGGAATCTGGCCGTGGATCATAAGTTCAATGATAAGGGGCATAACCTTAGCGGTAGCTTCTTCTTGAAATATGGAGGCGACGCTCTGGAATATTTCCAAAGCGATCTGTTCGACAAAAACAACGTACGCCAGCAAGGTCATCGTGCGTGGGAGGCCGAACATCGTTGGACCGTCCGTGCGAAAGCCGATTATGTATTTCCATACAGCAAAACCGGACAAATCAAGACGGGTTATCAATATTTCTCATACTCGGAAGACGGCGATTATAGTATGCAGTTTTGGAACCCGGATACCAAAGAGTTCTTCTGGCGTGACGATATTTACAACACGTTCTATTTCCAACAAGGGATCAACTCCCTTTATGCGATCGTTGGGGATAGCTACCGGTCTTTTGATTTTCAAGTAGGATTACGGGGAGAACATACGCATCAAGTATTACGTAGCTCCAAAGATTGGGCGAACCGCCTACAAAGGCGTTTTGAGTTGTTCCCATCCGCCCATATCGGTTATAACCTCACACAAAATCAGAAGCTTCTATTCGCTTACAGCCGTCGTACGACCCGACCGGAGCTTTATTTCATGGAGCCATACATCACTTACAAGGATTACTATACAGCCGAGATCGGTAACCCGGATATACGCCCGGAGTACATTCATTCTTTCGAGTTGAATTATTCCTTGACTTCCGGCGACAATGCCTTGTCTGCCTCCCTATTCCACCGAACCCGCAAAGACAAGATCGAACGATTACGGGTTCCTTACCAAGCCGGGGTTACCTTGGATTCCATGGCGAACGTGGGACATGATTATTCCACCGGAATAGAACTATCGGGCAGTTTGCAGGCCACCAGTTGGTGGAATACGCAAATAAACGGTAGCCTTTATCACTACCGGGTAGAGAACGAGTATAAGACGGACGGGAAGAATGAGACCAGTACCAATTACGAGATCGCATGGAACAACGCTTTCACGGCCGGGAAATACACAAGGATACAGCTTGACGGCAATTTCGTAGGCCCTTCCGTAACCACCCAAGGAAGAACCCAGTCGTTCTGGTTTGTCAACCTAGCGATACGGCAACAATTCTTCAAACGAAAGTTGACAGCCACCCTCTCTTTCCGGGATGTCTTCAATACGGCCCGTTATGTCAATACGATCACTTCCTCGAACTTGATTTCCAAAACACGAATCCGGCCCGATTACCCGTTGATAGGCTTGACCCTTAGCTATACGTTCAATCAGTTCAAGCTAAAGAATGGCTTATCCAACAATTCAAAGGATTTATTCGAGGGGACGAATCATTAGTACAAATCATACTATCGCAAAATCCTATATAATGGAACGTCTGAGATGTTTTAACTATTTGTCCTTGCAACTGTTATTATCATCTCCTACTTTTGCGATAGGAAATATGACTGTGAAAATATCCCTGTAATAATTCATACTATGGCATACGATGTAAAAGAAATAGCAAAAAAGATACTGTCTAAAGCATGTCCGGACTGCGGAGATGAGATATCCAACTTGAAATTACAGAAAATCCTTTATTATATGCAAGGGTTTCATTTGGCATGTTTTGGTACGCCGTTATTCGAGGATGATATAGAAGCTTGGATGTATGGGCCTATTGTCCCATCGGTCTACGATCTATATAAGGCTAATGGCAGTAATAATATCCCCTTGCCGGAAGGTGATATTGTAGAACTTACCCCGGAGGAAGAAGATATCTTTAATCAAGTTTATGATGCTTATGGCCAGTTCTCGGCATTTAAGCTAATGGAAATGACCCATGATGAGTACCCTTGGAAATCCACTCAAGTGGGAATTGGAAATATCATATCAAAAGACAAGATCTAGGACTTTTTTCTTACCCGAATAGAGGCATAATGGCTAAAAGTAAAGAGCTTCTCCGACAGACAGCTGGTAGAACATCTTAACGGTAACATACACTATCAAGTCCGTTGAGTTCGGTGCAAAAGTCAACAATATACAGATAGACGGAATATCCTTCATTGAGCACGTCTCGTTCTAGGCGTTCAATGAGGGTATACGCCTTAAGGACTGTCTCCGTATGCAGCAGAAGCTTATGAGCGTTAGGGTAAGATGCGTGGCTGCCGACTCCATATATGCTAATAATGCCAACAGAAGGTTCTGCACGAAATATGGGATATCCACTTCCTTCGTACGCAAGGGAAGGGCGGCAAAGGACGAGCGGTTGAGAAAGGTTCTCAGAAGTGAGCTCTCAAGGGAGAGAGCCACCCGGCTTGAAGGCAGCTTCGGCACTCAGAAACAACATTACTCACTCTCAAGAATAAAGGCACGGAACAGGAAGACGGAAATCCTGTGGATTTTCTTCGGAATACATACGGCAAATGCCATAC
>OHKB01000588.1_pt1 | contig 22629 bp, 14 predicted proteins | sample 1568741 | NCBI WGS metagenome assembly OHKB01 (sample SAMEA3879575, study PRJEB24766) | human gut metagenome | biome: human-associated habitat; feature: feces | place: USA | collected 1985/1987
TGTTTAATAATATATTATTAATGTAATTTTTAAGTAGTTATGAAGAAAAAGTTTGTAAAAGTGATGCTCTTCGGGGCGCTGGCGCTTTCTGCTATCAGCTACGTAGGATGCAAAGACTACGATGATGATATAGATGGTTTGCAACAGCAGGTCGACGCCAATAAGAGTAAAATTGAAGAGGTGGAAGCTGCAATGAAAGCCGGTAAATTTATTGTCAGCTATACTCCTGTAGCAAATGGTTATGAATTGTCTCTTTCTGATGGTTCTAAATTGACTATCACCAATGGTAAAGATGGAGAGAACGGACAGCCGGGATTAAATGGTGAAACGGTCATTCCTAAATTTAAAGTATCAAGTGACAACTATTGGCAGGTAAGTACTGATGATGGTAAAACCTATGAGTATGTTTTAGATGCAGATGGAAATAAGGTTAATGCTACTGGGAAGAAGGGAGAACAAGGTGAACCTGGTCAGCCTGGCGAACCAGGGCAGGATGCATCAGCTAACGTGTCCATTAATAAAGATGGGTATATCGTTATCGGTGATGTGGTAACAAGCTTGAAAACTGATACTAAAGTTCCTTCTATCGTTATAAATGAAGTGGATGGTTTGTATGTCATCACTCTTGACGGTAAAGAATATAAAATGTTGGCAGAAGGTTCTGCTTATAATGGTTTGCAAAGCATTATTTACAGAAGACAAGCTGCTGATGATCGGGAGGATTTTGTAAGATCAATTGGTTTGATGTCGTCCAATGATCCTGAAGCGGAATTATTGGCAACCAGTGCTTCAGTTGCTACTTTCAAAGTATGGCCTACTACACTGGATCTAGGTAAAGCTGTATTTGCATTTACCGATACATATAAAACCAGAGCACTTGTTCCTGCACTGAAATATGTAGAAGGTAGTGCAAAATGGGTGGATAACCGACAAGGTATCTTGAGTGTAAATATGATTTCCGAAAACATTGAAGTTGATAAACCTTACGCTTCTTCTCTGGATGTAACAATTAACGGTTATACAACAGCCTCTGATTATTTCAACTTCAAAGCTGAAAAATGGACTCCGGTTGATTTGAGTTTTGTGCATACAAAAGATGCAGTTGAAGTTCCTACTGATGTTTTGGCTGATGCAACTACCGAATCCGATTTTTCATCTTATGTTGAATATACATTTGTTTATAACAAATCTTATAATTTGAATGATTCTGTAGCATTGGGACATGATGTGGAAGAGGATTTCATTTCAATGGCTGATTTAGGATTTAGTGGTATCACTGTTGAATTCAAACAAACAGCTGATAAGGCAAAAGGTATCTTTGAAATTAAAGACGGTGTTATTACAGCTAAATCTAGTGAGCAAGCTTCGGCTATCAATGAATTATGCTATGTGACAGCAACTTATAAGAATGAAAAAGGTACGGAAATCATTTCTTATGACTTTGCAGTGAAAGCTGTTCGCGAGCAGCAAGTGGCTCCGGCATTGGTTGATATTGATGTAGAAACGAAAGATGCAGCTGCAGCTGATAAGTTAGCTAAATTGCAGTATAGCACAAGTGAACAAACTATTGACTTGAATGTTCGTGCATTCTTGAATTCACTGGGTGGACGTGACTATATGTCTGATAATGAAAACGTAACTCCTGTTAAATATGGTTTGTATTACTTGACTAATGAAGATGGTAAAACTTATGCTAACAAGGTTGATGCATATATTGAATTCACACCGGGTACAAGCACAGATTTGGATAATCTTAAATTGATATTCCCTGCCGGAACTGTTATCAATGGAGATCAGCAATTGTATTCATTCGAAACATGGCCAGGTGGTGGAAACTCAAAATATGAAATTACCAATTCTGAAGAATATGCATGGCGTAAATCCACAACAACTCATCGTGTTAACGGTTCTAACAAACAGTATACTTTGAAATTGAAGGATCTTGTTAAGTGCGAACGTAAAGTGATCATCAAGCAAAATAGTGCATTTGTTGTGAATGGTAAGACAACTATTACCGGTGCATGGACTGAAACTGATAAGTCATTCAGTATGACGGCTGATTTGACAGTTCTTTATGCTGCATATAATACAGATAACAGTACTTCTAGTGAAGTTATTGAATATTATCTGGCTCCGCAAGCAAAACAGTCTGATGCTGTTAAAGCTGTTTATAGTCAGATAAGCATTGCTGGTAATGTTATTACTGTAACTCCGGATGTAGATGTGAAGACTTTAGGTGCTATCAAGATCGGAGCTAAAATACAAGGAACTGATATTGAAGCTACTATTCTTGATATAAATGGAAAAGAAGTGACTTATTGTGAACCTGTATTGCGTTCTCCGCTTGATGTCTTGTCTTACAAGTCTTCTATTGATTGGAATATAGATGGTGATCAGAATAAGACTATCAATGTAGGAACGAAAGCAGAAATCAAGATGTCTGACAAAGATATCAATGTAACCAAGAAGAATGTAGTTATTGAAAATGGAGTAGCAAAAGCTCCTTGGGCTGCAGCTTATGGCATTGATGCTGCTGGCGCCATTACTTATGCAATTGATGGATATAGTGCTACTGTAAATGAGGGTACCTATACTATTAATCCGTCAACAGGTGTGATTACATGTAACAATACAGCGATTGTTCAGTCATTGGACATCTATGTGAAAGTAACTGTAAATCATAACTGGGGTACAGAAACTATTAATAAGATCACTGTGAAAGCTTCTTTGAAATAGTCCTATTTTAAATAAGAAAGGGTAACTCTTTTCCTTTGTGTAGAGTTACCCTTTTATTGATAATATAATTGTCCGATATGGTGGTATCGGATATTATTTGTCGAATTATTCATCTTTGTGAAAAGATGAATATGTTATTTCCCACTAAGGATTTTTGACATCCTTAATTTATTAGATGAAAAAAGGTAAAGACTGCACTTGTGAAAGACCGGTCTAATAATAAACCTTTATTTCGAAGGGCGTTCCAATTTTCCCTTATTTCCCAGGAACGCCCTTTTTTATTCTGTAAGATTTATCAAAACTAATATAGTTGGAGAAACTCAATCTCTTTTTATAATGATTCTAACGGAGAATAGAAAACTTTTTGAGGGAATCTTGATAAAAAGTAGATAGGAAATATAGTTAGTTCTTTTGTTTTTCTGGAGATTTGGGAGTAGTTTCCCCTTTTTTGTCTTAATTTGCATCTCAAATTCATTCTTAAAACGAATTTACTATGCGTTACTCCGTCATAATCCCCGTTTATAATCGTCCCGATGAAGTGGATGAATTATTGCAAAGTCTTACCATGCAACACTTTAAAGATTTCGAAGTCGTTGTTGTAGAAGATGGTTCCTCCATTCCCTGTAAAGAAGTAGTAGACCGTTATGCAGACCGGTTGAATATAAAATATTTCTCTAAACCTAACTCCGGTCCGGGACAGACCCGCAATTACGGGGCAGAACGTAGCGAAGGAGAATACCTTATTATATTAGATTCTGATGTCATTCTTCCCGAAGGATACTTCGATGCGGTAGAGAAAGAACTTCTCGCTTCTCCTGCCGACGCTTTCGGCGGTCCCGACCGTGCGCACGATTCTTTCACGGATATCCAAAAGGCGATAAACTATTCCATGACTTCTTTCTTTACGACCGGAGGAATCCGTGGCGGGAAAAAGAAGATGGACAAATTCTATCCCCGTAGTTTTAATATGGGAGTTCGCCGGGCAGTGTATGAGGCTTTGGGCGGATTCTCAAAGATGCGTTTTGGAGAGGATATTGACTTTAGTATCCGTATCTTTAAGAACGGCTATACTTGCCGGCTTTTTCCGGATGCCTGGGTGTATCACAAACGCCGCACTGATTTGAAGAAGTTCTTCAAGCAAGTGCATAACTCCGGCATTGCCCGTATTAATCTTTATAAGAAATACCCGGACTCTCTGAAACTGGTGCATTTGCTTCCTGCTGTATTTACGCTGGGAGTGGCACTCTTATTATTAGGAACCCCATTCTGTCTTTTCAGTTTTACGCCGATCATTCTTTATGCATTGCTGGTATGCATGGATTCTACTATTCAGAATAAGAGTCTGACTATTGGCATATATTCCATAGCCGCTGCATTTATACAACTTATCGGCTATGGTACAGGCTTTTGGCGTGCATGGTGGCAGCGTTGTGTCAGAGGGAAAGATGAGTTTGAGGCTTTCCAAAAGAATTTTTATAAGTAACCTACTTTTAATTTGTTTACTACCATTCCTATTTTTACTTAAAAGGAATGTTGCATGACACCCGGGTCTCATGCTACTCAACACCCGGGTGTCAGGTATGCTGAGACCCGGGTGTCGCACAACTTGTCTCTGCATAGAAAAAAGAAGAAGCCTGCAACCAATTTTTTTCCCATTGCCTCTATCATTAAATTAAATAAGCCTACCTTTACACCTTCAAAACATAGCAAATGGAAAGTAAACACAAACTATCCATCAACCAATGGGCACTGGAGGACCGCCCACGGGAGAAAATGATGGAAAAGGGAGCAGCAGCATTGAGCGATGCCGAACTACTCGCTATATTAATCGGCTCCGGAAATACGGAAGAAAGCGCTGTTGAACTGATGCGACGCCTGCTCCTGTCTTGTGATAACAATCTCAATTCTCTGGCAAAATGGGAAGTCTGCGATTATTCCCGTTTTAAAGGTATGGGACCGGCGAAGAGTATTACAGTGATGGCTGCATTGGAACTTGGAAAGCGTCGGAAACTGCAAAACACAAAAGAAAGGCCTCAAATTACCTGTTCAAAAGATATTTATGATATCTTTCAACCTTTGATGTGCGACCTCGAACAAGAAGAATTCTGGGTTCTTTTATTGAATCAGGCAACGAAATTGATTGATAAGGTGCGTATCAGTACCGGTGGAATAGATGGAACATACACCGATGTACGCACCATCCTTCGGGAAGCATTGCTGCAAAGAGCTACCCAAATAGCTGTGGTCCATAATCATCCTTCAGGGAATATCCGTCCTAGTCAGCCTGACAAAACACTGACAGAACATATTCGTAAAGCGGCAGATACAATGAATATCCACCTGATAGATCATGTCGTCGTTTGCGAAGACGGGTTCTTTAGCTTTGCGGATGAAGGATTGCTTTAATTTTCTCTACATCTTTATTCCCTTTTGCAACAATTTACCATCTGGGTACGTTTTTCATATTAGTGAAGATGGAGAATAGATGTAATATTCTTTAGGTACACGATGCTCATTCCGTACCTAATTTTTTATGTTTCATTTTTTATCTCTATCTTTGCGATACATAACAAAATGAGAAGACGTATGGAAAAGATTGAAATAGAAGAAAAGATTGTAGCCATGCTAAAAACGGTGTACGATCCGGAAATTCCGGTGAATGTATACGATCTTGGACTGATTTATAAGATAGATGTCTCCGATACTGGAGAAGTGGTACTTGATATGACATTGACAGCCCCCAACTGTCCGGCTGCTGATTTTATCATGGAAGATATTCGTCAGAAAGTGGAATCGGTGGAGGGTGTGACTGCGGCTACCATTAATCTGGTGTTTGAACCGGAATGGGACAAAGATATGATGAGTGAGGAAGCGAAACTCGAACTCGGTTTTCTCTAGTTACGAGTGATAACCTCATAATCAATCTCTTATAACTAACAACTCAAAACTCATGAAGAACGTTTATTTCCTTTCCGATGCGCATCTTGGGTCCCGTGCTATTGAGCATGGACGCACGCAGGAACGGCGTTTGGTGAACTTCCTTGATAGTATAAAGCACAAGGCTTCTGCTGTTTATCTGTTGGGAGATATGTTTGATTTCTGGTATGAATTCCGGCTGGTCGTCCCCAAAGGATATACCCGTTTCTTGGGAAAAATCTCCGAACTGACGGATATGGGAGTGGAAGTGCATTTCTTTATTGGCAACCATGATATATGGTGTGGGGATTATCTCACCAAAGAATGTGGTGTCATTATGCACCGTGAACCGCTGACTACCGAAATATACGGAAAAGAGTTCTATCTTGCTCATGGTGACGGGCTGGGCGACCCGGACAAGAAGTTCAAACTGCTTCGTTCCATGTTTCACAGCAAAACATTACAAACATTGTTTTCCGCTATTCATCCCCGATGGAGCGTGGAACTTGGTTTATCATGGGCGAAACGCAGCAGGCAGAAACGGACTGACGGAAAGGAACCGGATTATATGGGGGAAAATCAGGAGCATCTGGTACTATATACAAAAGAGTATTTGAAAAGTCATCCTAATATAAACTTCTTTATTTACGGACATCGCCACATTGAACTTGATTTGATGCTAAGTGTCACTTCACGTGTGCTGATACTTGGAGACTGGATTAATTTCTTTTCTTATGCCGTATTCGACGGCGAGAACCTTTTTCTTGAAGAATATATAGAAGGAGAGACGCAGGTTTGAGGCGGATAGTTTCATCCCGGTTTGAAACAAAAAGTTTCCCGGTGTGAAACGGAATGGTTTCTCGGTGTGAAACACTTCGTTTCTCGGTGAGAAACAAACAGTTTCAAGGCATGAAACAACTAGCTCGCTTAAAAGGATTGAAAAAGAGCTCATGCTTGAAGAGAAAAATCTCTACCGATAAGAAATAATTAAAGCAATAAATCCCTGCTCCAACATTGTGGAACAGGGATTTATTACATTATTATGGGTTGTTTTCTATGATAACTCTGATTACAACCGTTCAATCAATTGTTTACTGGAAAGTTGGTGTATAACTTGAAGCTATTAGCAGGTATAACAACAGGCTGTTCAGAACTGTTAGTCACATTCAATGTTTCACCATTCAATTCATACCAATCTCCCGTGTTACCAAAGTACACACCTGTATTAATCTGTTCATTCTTGAAATTGCCTACTACAACCAGTTTCTTTGTAGTGGATTCCAATCTTAGATAACGACCTTTATCCCAATCGGAAACACTTACTTTCCAGTCTTTGAATGCGTTGTCGCTGAATAAGTCCGGATTATCATTGCGTAATTTCAGCAAAGTGCTATAAGTGTCGTATAATCCTTTCCGATATTGGTCAGTAAGATAATCCCATTTCACAGGCTTGGCATCAGTATTCTTTTCAGTTCCCATTGTTCCATCGTACTTATACATTATGGAATAATCATATCCTAGTTCGCCAAACTGCCAAATCATTTTCGGTCCTGGAACGGTCAGGAAGAAGGCTGCATTTGTTCCCAGTTGTTTCATGCGGATATCAAGACCTGCATTTTGAAGATTGCCAAAAGCAGTTTGCTTGTATGCAACTCTTTCTTCATCATGGCTTTCCATGAAATTAACCCATCCTTCGGCAGGCATTCCGCTATTTCGCATGTATGAAAAATCAGAATTGCTTGATTCTCCCATTCCGGATTGGCAATAGCTTTCATTCATATTATGCCATAGTTTCATCCCTGCTTTAGCCAATTCTGACTCTTCATCCAAATTGCAGAAGTGTTCGAGAATCATCACTGCATTAGGATTGGTCGTATTCACTGTTTTATAGTAATCTTTCAAGATAACAACACGGGAGTCATCTTTGTTGCTTGCCGTTGATTCATTGCTCTTGTTTTGAGTAAATCCTTTGGTTAAGTCGAAACGGAAACCGTCAAACTTATACTCTTCCAACAAGAACTTCAAGTTACGTTTTACAAATTCACGTACAAGCGGCGATTCGTGATTGAAGTCATGGAATACGCTGAATGGATGCGGAGCATCGACATTGAACCACGGATTATTCTTGGCTGTCTTGCTTTCTTTCGAATTCCAATAAAGTTTAGCAAATGGATGACTGCCAGTAGCATGGTTGTAGACTACATCCAGTAATACTGCAATGCCTTGTTTATGACATTCATCAATGAATTGCTTATATTCCTCTTTCGTTCCATATGCTTTGTCCATTGCAAAATAATAACATGGATTGTATCCCCAGCTATTATTCCCGTCGAATTCTTGTATAGGCATCAGTTCAATTGCATTCACTCCCAGACTCTTGATGTAGTCCAAATGTTTAGTAGCCTCTTTGATTGTACCTGTAGCAAGTTCGGAACCCGTTTGTGTGAAGTCACGGAACAGTAACTCATAGATTACCATATTGTCAGGATTATCAATCTTGAAATCGGATACTTGCCAATTGTAGGATGCCGGTTTTGTTTGGAATACGGAGACAATGCCTGTCGTCTTTCCATTCGGATACTGTATGGCACTAGCCGGATAAACTCCTTGTTCTACAAGATATTTATCGTTCGAGCCATCCAGCACTTTTTCACAATAGGGGTCGCCAATACGAACATTGCCGTCTTTTTCACTACCCATGTAATATTGGAAACCATACTCTTTGGCGGGGTCGATGCCTGTAACGGTGTACCACCAGAAGTGTTTGTCGTTATCACGCTTCATCTGATATTCAGTACTAAGTTCCCAATCATTGAAGTCGCCAATGAGACAAGCATAATCCTTGTAATTGTTATCCGTATCCAAATCGTATAGTGCGAAAGTCACAGACGTTCCGTCAGCCGATGGATGGATACCCGCTTCTTCTACTGGGCAGGCAGCTATCTCTACCGGAGCCGGTGTGAAAGTCTTGTCTCCTGTTACTGTGATAAAAAAGTCGCTGGTTTTCTTTTCGTCAGTCAACGCTTCATCATTGCGGAAGAGGATGCAGACATTTTGAATGTTTGCTGCATTTTCCGCGCCAAACCATTCGCGTACTGTCGGGGCAAGTGTAAAGCACCAAATATTATCCGCCACTTTCTCTGCCTTGTATTTATCTTCATTTACACCCCATTCCGTAGGAACATACATCCAGTCATTGATACCGATGTGAACATATACATCACCTTCATAGCCGTACAAGTCGTCACCGGCTGCTGCTTTATACCAGATTTTACCTTGCTTGTCGCCCTTGAATTTAGTGGGGTAATTATTGATTCCTTCTACCAATTCTTCGATAGACGGCTCGTGATCCAGTTCGGGGATTTCCGGACCGGTGATTAACATCTCATGGTTTTCGTCGGAACATGCTACTATCGTGAATAGACAGAGCAGCATCCAGAATATATGTTTTATATCTTTTTTCATAATGTATTTTCCATTTATTATTCTTTAATGAGGACTAGTCTACCGTTCAGATAGAATTTGATGGTATAGTTACCGGTTGCGTCCATTGAAATATTATCTCCAGTAAAAGGACTGGGTGTATCTAATGTTCCCCCGAAACTAACACCGGAATCCCAACTGGAATTGACGCGGAGTTTAAATTCACCCACAGTCATTTCAGTCTTTGCAGTCCAGCATTTTTCTGTTGCATCATAAGTTAATTCTTTGCCGTTTTCCCATCCTCCTGTGGCTGTACCTATAATATCCATAGATGTTATTTCTGTTGCAGAGGCATACTTGTCGTCCAAATTGACTACAATGTAATAAATACCCTGTGGTAAAGATAAGTTTCCACCATCATTTGTCATACCTTCTTTCGAGGTAAAATAGTCATATCCATAATCAAGTCCGCCATTCGAACCATCCGGCCAATAGGGCTGTGCGGTAAACTTAAAGCCACCGTTCAATTCCGACATTCCCCAATAAGCATTGTTTCCTTCTGGCTTATATAAAGTCGGTGCTTGTGAAGGCTTCCATTCCTGATGATTTCCTGGTATCCATAAATGAGGTGCATCCATTGTTTTCTCAATCTTGTAAGTGCCTTCCATCATGTTGATGGAGATTCTAACTGATTTATAATCGCCACCGGATATTTTGATAGGATTTGCTGTTTCTGATAAAATGAGATTGCCTTCTGGAGCATCGTTGTCTGCATCAACCGCGCCAAGTGATTTGCCTGAGTTGGATTTAATCAGGAAATAGGCATCTTTTGCACCGGTGTTATCTGTAACCAGAGCAGGAACTGTTGTTGTAAAGACTGAATTGGTATAAGGATCACCACTTGTATTAACAAATGCTACATTCTGTTCCCAAGTCAGAGAGCCATTAATATAATAAGCGCTTTCAATAACCGGTGCTTCCGGAGTAACTTTCAACTCATAGCTTTCAGCCGGTGCCGCATATACTGTCTTTCCGACAGCCACGTATGACGTTAATACTGCATTCATGGTACGTTCTACCGGACGGATACCATATATTTGCGCCACTGCATTCTGCAAATCTTCCGTTGCTACGTATCCTTTGTCGTCTACAATTAAAGTCACTTTATTATCTAACTTCATTTTATAGGATAAAGTGGCTTCTTCTTCAACGGCAGGAGCTGTAAATACGGCAACCGCTACGGATTCTTCCTCGACATTTCCAAGATTAATCGGGGCTACACCTGTAGCTGTAAAAGTTATTTTGCCGGCAGCTTCTTCCTGTCCGTAAGACTGTGGGGAAGCTACCCCTTCATTAAAATCTTCGTTGCAGGCTGTTAGTGCGGCAGCCAGTAACACGGTTATATATATTGATAATTTTTTCATATCTATCTGCATTTAAGATTAATCTATTTTGCTTTGAAGTAATAGCACTCGTCCAGTTCGTTGAACAGTACAGTATAATCACCCGGTTTGCAACTGATGGTAGCTCCATCAACAAATGAGCCGAATGGGAATACCTCTCCACCCCAAGTCTTGTCGCCGGAAGTAAATTTGGCTTTGCAGCTTGCCGCGATTGTTATGTCGGCATACCATACATGTGAATGCTCCATGGTAACTTTGGTCATGTTTACAGATTCCGAACCATAAATCAATGTGACGGCATCATATTCTGTCGGTTGAGTTTCAAAAGTAGTAGCTTTCATTGTCAGTTTATTTTCAAGCGTATTGAGATGAAGTGTGTACCAGCCGGCCGCATTCACTTTAATATTTTGAGAGTTCTTGTCATTTACCAAATTGGTGAATCCTTCGCTGTCAGCATTTCCCCATTGGTCGTCCCATGCACCGGGAGTAGCCACTACCTTAAATCCTTTATCTGCTGGGATATATCCTGTGTAGGTAAATTCTCCTTTACCAGTATTGGCATCATACGCATATCCTTTTACCAGTGACATCGGGAAATAAGCGGTACCTGCTGCCATTGTCGGATTTCCCCAGGGAACTTCACCGATGAAATCGCCCAGTAAATAATAAGTGGCAGGAACGGCATCAGATATATCCATATAATAAGGTATAACTTTCAATTCAATCGAATTGGAATGTATAGGATACCCTTTATCTCCGATATGTGCGTACAAACGTACAAATACACTCATCGGTTCGCCGTCATAATCATTCTCCGATGTCCAGCCGGCAAGTTTTACGATTGCCTTATTCAATTCCTGTGTGTTGGCATCCACTTTGGCTGATGTAGATATGGAAGGTAGTGTCAGATAAGAGGCGTCTGCCGTTTCCGTTTCATCAGTCCATTTGTCTGTTAAATCCGCTTGCACGGTGTAAGTCACTACGGCAGGATAGCCGTAGTCCGGTTGCGTACAAGTCAACTCGATATTCTTGGATTGATTTAGGTCATAGACGTTGTACGTTGCATTGGCAGGGGTGTTCAATACAAAAGTTGTAGGTTCCTGTATGGTAGGATTTGAGTCCCTGTCATCCTCGCAGGCGGTCAGCAGGGCTGTCGCTACTAGTATGGACGTCAGTATATTTATTTTTTTCATATTACTCTGTTTTTATAAAAGTATAACTTCGGTCTGGTTTAATATTCCGGGTTTTGCTCCAGATTCGTATTCGCATTGATATCATTGGCAGGAATAGGATAAATGTTGCGGAACTCTTTTATTTCAGTACCTTGTTTTTCTCCACCTTTCCAATCCCAGTTATAGTCGGTGTGTCCGCCGAAATCGCCGAAACGAATCAAGTCAATGCGGCGGCGACCTTCAAACCAGAACTCACGCGCCCATTCGTCACGGATGTCCGTCAATGTATATGAAGCAGATTCGGCGGCGTTCGCACGCTTACGGATTTCATGCATAGCGTCTATGGTCTCCTGAGTAGAAACACCATTGTTGGCACGGATACTGGCTTCTGCTACAATCAGATAAGCTTCTGCCATACGAAGAAGAGGTATATCCATATCAGGATTATCCGTATCGCTTGTCAGTCCGTTGTCTGCACGGATGTTCGAGAATTTGGCACATGCGAATCCGTCCGTAAAGCTCATATTGTCTCCTGTCGACGTACTTCTCTGCACTCCGCACATCAAGGCACGGTCATCTTTTGCTGCCACTACCATCTGGTCTTCCAATACGGAAGGAGCATCATTTACGTTTGGGAAGAATTTGGCTACCATTGCCTGACGACAATGCGGGCCGCCCCATCCTTGCTTACTTCCCCAGGGATTCATGCCTGTGTCACTTTTGTGCGTACCTGCAATCAAGAACAGCGAACCACCCCAACTCTTGGTTCTCACACCATCCTGCAAAATGGGAAGTATCACTTCCTGTCTTGCCTTGTTGACATTGCTGCCATCATTATCTGCCATGAACAGGTGTTTGTAGACGGGAGCCAGTTTATAGCCGGAACCAATCACTTTTTGGGCATATTCCTTGGCTTTTCCCCATTGAGGCGTGCCGGTATAGACTTCTGCGTTGAGATACATACGTGCCAGCAATAACCAGGCGGCAACACGGTCTACACGGCCGTAAGTCGTTTGAAGCGGCTGTGCCAGTGTGGCGGTAGCGTCGTCACCGATTTCTTTCAACTCTTCTTCAATCTTCGCGAAAAGATCCGCACGTTGTATTTGCTGAGGCTTCTCTGTCGATACTTTATCGCAATAAGGCGGATTGCCGAACATATCCATCAGGTAATAGTTATTCAAAGCACGGATAAAACGTACTTCTGCACGTTGGCGTGTCGTTTCATCATCTGTCAGTCCTTCCGTTTGTTCCAGGAAGTAGTTGCACAATGTGATGTCAAATGTCAGACGGTAATAGAGTCCTGTCACGATTTCATTGGAAGAACTCCAACTGCAATCGGCAATAGTAGCGACACCGGCATCGTTCCATGAATTGACAATCGCTTCATCTGTCATCAATTGGTTGGCACACCAAGTCATACGGTAGAAAGAGGAAGTACCTTCGTCGATGTCGTCCAAGTCACCGCTTCCGTCGGGGCCTTTCTGACCTGTCAGTCCGAGGGTTCCATATATCTTGTTAAAAACGCTTGCCTGGTCGAATGTCATCACTATATTCGGGTCGATAGGAGTCGCATCCAGGTCACCGATACATGAAGTCACGCTGACTGCCAGTAATAGTGAGGCAGCCGATAGGATTGATTTTATATATCTGAATTTCATAATTGGTATTTTTAGTAGGTTTAGAAATTAAGGCTTAAACCGATTAATGTAGTCAGAGGACGCGGATAAATATTGTTATCCAATCCCTTTTCTACTTCAGGGTCAAGTCCTTTGTATTTGGTGATAGTGAATACGTTCTGTACGGCTGCATATACGCGTCCGCCAATCGGAGCGCCGAACAGCTTTTTGAACGAGTATCCCAAAGTGATGTTGTCACATTTCATGAAGGAAGCATTCTGTACGAAGTAATCGGATAATAAGGTGTTGTCTTTCAGGTTCTGGATATTATTTGCCACTCCCATCAACGGACGGTTGTTGAGTGCGCCGAATGAATAGACAGAGGTTGGGTTGCAGTCGGAACCACCTGCTTCGACAGAGTTGTACACATAGTTGTTCAGGCTGGCGCGCAGTGAGAAACTGAAATCCCATGACTTGTATGAAAGACGGGAAGTAAGTCCCATAAGTACGTCGGCTGTCGGCTTTTTGTAGAAGTAGCGGTCGTCGCCGTTAATCGTTCCGTCTCCGTTGCGGTCTACAAATTCGTTCTCGATAGGCTTTCCATTCTCGTCATACACTTGCTGGTAAACATAGAAGGAAGAAGCCGGATGCCCTACGGCATGCGCCATTGCTTTCATATCACGTCCGCCACCGATATTGTCTCCGGCAGCAACATAATAATTTTCGCTATCTCCGGTAGTTAATTTGGTGATTTCGTTTTTGTTGTAAGTGATATTGAAGCCAAGGTCCCATGTCCAGTCGGTAGTTACAACCGGTTTTGAATTAATAGAGAATTCGATACCTGAATTTTCTAATGAACCGACGTTGGACAATACCTTGTTTTTGAAGTTCGTTCCGGCAGAAACGAATACGCTGTTCAGCAAATCGGTGGTCTTGCGATAGTAATAATCCACAGCACCGTTGATGCGGTTGTTCAGGAATCCGAAGTCCAAACCTACATTATAAGTGGTCGTCTTTTCCCATTTCAAGTCCGGGTTGTATGCATTCGGGCGGTAAGTGGTTCCTTCTCCCAGGATAGGATAGTAAGCCCCGTCTTTGTTTGTCTCATAAACAGCCAGATACGGATAGTCGCCCGAATTGATATTCTGCTGACCGGTAATACCATAGCCAAGACGAAGTTTTAAATCAGAAAGTACATCAACGTCTTTCAGGAAAGCTTCTTCTTTCAACTTCCATCCCAAGGCAAAAGACGGGAACAATCCCCAACGGTTGTTTTTGTGGAAACGGGAAGAACCATCCTGGCGTACGGTTGCCGTAAACAGGTAACGGTCCAACAGTGTGTAATTGACACGACCGAAGAAAGATACCAGATAACTTTCCGTAGCCGAACCACTTGAGGTATTGTTGTAACGCTGACCTCTGTTCTCTACCACGTTGTTCGACAGCGGATAGAGTCCCCAATATTCCTGGTCGGACGTATCATGGAAGTGCTGCCATTCATAGCCTGCCATTACATCGAAACGATGTTTGTCGGTAAAATCTTTGCTGTATTGCAGGTAAGCATTCAAAGAGAGGTTGTACTTGTCTTTCTGTTCCCAGCCATATCTGCCATAATAGTTGTTGGTCGAAGAATAGGGAGAGACATCCGTATATTGCTTACCCGTAGAGAGGTCCATACCACCGTTCACGTGTGCGTGCAAGTCCGGCAAGAAATGAAACTTATAATCCAGTTCCAGATTACCGATTAAAGATTTGGAGATGGCACGGTCGTCCTTTTCTTCCAACAAGGCAACCGGATTACCCGGAGCATTGCTGTTGAAAGTACGTTTCCATGTGTCGTCATTCAAAGAAGAAGCGTCCGTATTCCATTGGAAATATCCGTCGAAATAATATTGATGGTAAGGATCGTCGGAGCGGACGGACTGTGTAGGGTCAAAGCTGACCGCAGAACCTACCGCACTACCGTCAGCGTAGCGGTTCTTGGCAATCATACCTTTCAGGTTGGCATTTACTTTCAGATGGTCTTCAAAGAAAGAAGGAGCCAAGCTGACAGAAGCCGTATAACGTTCGAACTTGGATGTTTTCACAATACCGTTCTGGTTGGTATAACCGAACGATACACGGTAAGGCATATTCTTCAATCCACCGGAAATGGTGAGGTTATGGTCTGTACTTACGGCTGGGCGGAATATTTCTTTCTGCCAGTCGGTGTTGGCATTTCCTAATTTGCTATAAGCTTCGCTGTCTTCTCCCCAAATGTCTTTGATGAAAGAACGGAACTGGTCTCCGTCCATTACGTCGACGGTAGATTTTACAGTGCTGACAGATACATTGCCGTCATAAGAAATGGTAGGACGTGCGCCTGCCTGACCTTTCTTCGTTGTAATGATGATAACGCCATTAGAAGCACGCGAACCGTAGATGGCGGTAGCCGAAGCATCTTTTAATACGGTAAAGCTTTCAATATCATTCGGATTGACCATAGACAGAGGATTGGCCAAACCTTTCACTCCCTTATTATCCATTGCCAGACCGTCGATTACAATCAGCGGGTCGTTTTCTGCAGTCAGTGAAGAACCGCCACGAATACGAATCGTTGCGCCCTCGCCCGGAGCTCCGCCTTTGCTGATAACGCTTACACCGGCAATCTTACCAGTCATCATATCCTGTGCGTTGGTAATCAAACCTTTGTTTAGTTTGTCCGGTTTGATGGCCGTAACCGAACCGGTCATATCGTTCTTTTTCACCGAGCCGTAGCCGATAACGACTACTGCGTCCAGTACTTGAGAATCATCTTCCAATGTAACCATTACAGTAGAAGCCGCTTTCACTTCTGCTGATTTATAGCCGACGAATGAAACGGAAAGAATGGCATCTTTCGGTACATTCAACATAAAGTTACCATCGAAATCAGTTATTGTTCCATTGGTTGTACCTTTCACCAGTACGTTAGCACCGATGACAGGCTCACCCGTTGTGTCTTTCACATGCCCCTTGACAGCTATTTGCTGAGCAAATGCTCCAATGGAAAGGAAGAGTCCCACCAATAATGTGAGCAGGGCTTTTAGTCTTAAGCTCTTTTTCATGTCTCTAATTTAAAGTTATTTTATCAAAATCAAATATATCTCTCTAAAAAATACCTACTGAAAACTATATTCTCCCAATCTTATTCCCTAAAATTTCTTTAGTCCTTTTACTTCCGCTTTATCCTTTACTTCCTTGATACTGATGGCATAACCGCCACCGTTGGCAGCGCGCAAGTTCAGTTTGCTTTTGTTTGTCAGGATACCTTTTTTGATGGTATAAGTTTGCGGATTTTCTTTCCAGTCGGCATCTTTAGCATCCGCATAAACAGTGGCAATGTATTGTTTTCCCGGTGTGAGGAAGTCGAATACCAGTTTGGAAGTATGACCGTTCTCACCGGCTGTACAACCTACATACCAGTCGCCTGTACCTTTTGCCTTACGGGCGATAGTGATATATTCTCCCGGTTCTGCTTCCAGATAGTTTGTTTCGTCCCAGTCGATTGCCACGTCTTTGATGAATTGGAAAGCATCCATGAAACGTTCGTAGTTTTCAGGAATATCGGCAGCCATTTGCAGCGGGCTGTACATGGTCACGTACAAGGCTAACTGGCGGGCGATGGTAGAACGTACCTGTGAATTGTTTGCAGGATTCATCTTGTTACAATGAGTTTCGAAGATACCCGGAGTGTAATCCATCGGGCCGCCGACCAAACGGGTGAAAGGAAGTATAGTTGTGTGATATACTTTGTTTCCGCCGAATGATTCGTATTCGGTTCCGCGTGCGGATTCGTTGCCGATTAAGTTAGGATACGTGCGGCAGATACCTGTCGGGCGGGTTGCTTCGTGAGCATTTACCATGATTTTGTAGTCGGCTGCTTTCGTCACTGCATACAGGTAGTGGTTGTTCATCCATTGTCCGTAGTGGTGTTCGCCGCGCGGAATGATATTGCCTACATAACCGCTCTTTACAGAATTGTAACCGTTGTCTACCATAAACTGGTAAGCCTTGTCCATATGGCGTTCGTAGTTGCGGACAGATGCGGAAGTTTCGTGGTGCATCATCATCTTGATACCTTTGCTCGCTGCGTAACGATGTACTTCTTTTACATCGAAATCCGGATACGGAGTGACGAAGTCGAATACATAGTCCTTGCTATTGCCGAACCAGTCTTCCCAACCTTCATTCCAGCCTTCTACCAATACAGCGTCGAACCCGTTTGCTGCGGCGAAGTCAATATAGCGTTTCACGTTGGCAGTGTTGGCAGAATGTTTGCCGTTCGGTTTGGTTTTAGAGTAATCCGTTTCTCCCAGTTTTACGCTAGTCAGTTCGTCGGTATAAGCCCATGAACCTTTTCCGGTAATCATATCCCACCATACGCCGATATATTTCACAGGCTTCACCCATGAAGCGGCATCTGCGATTTTGCATGGCTCATTCAGGTTCAGAGTGATGCGGGATGCAAGAATATTGCGGGCATCATCGCTGACGATAACGGTACGCCACGGAGTATTACAGGGAGTTTGCAGATAACCTTTGTCTCCTTTAGCATCCGGAGTCAGCCAGGATTCGAATACCATATTTTTGTCGTCCAGATTCAGGTGCATACATGAGTAATCGATGAGAGCAGCTTCGTGAAGATTGATATATAAACCGTCATCCGTTTTCATCATCAGTGCAGTCTGTACGCCTGTCTGTGAGAAAGGAGTCTGAGAAGAGTTCGGAGTAATGGCTTCTTTCATCAAACCTCTGATTTCTGACAGGCGGGAGATAGTGTAATCATATTCCTGAGTGTCATAGTCGCCCGGTATCCAGTAAGCGATGTGGTCGCCTGCCATTGCAAACTGGGAATGTTCTTCTTTGATGATGAAGTAGTTCAGAGATTTCTGCTGCGGGAATTCGTAGCGGAATCCTAAACCATCGTTGAACAACCGGAAACGGATAAGGATAGAACGGTCGTTCATGGGCTGATACAGCGTGGCTGCCAGTTCGTTATAATGATTGTGGATTTCTTTTTCTTCTCCCCATACCGGTTGCCAAGTTTCGTTGAATGTGGAAGTCTTGACGTCTTTCACTTCGAATCCGTTATAAAGATTAGTCTTTGAATCAAGTTTTGTCAGATCCCGGCGGTCTACCCAGTCGAAATCTGTGCGGGTATTATCTTCTTTCTTTAATTCCAGTCCCAAGGTACTTGGTTTGATAACCGTTTTGCCTTTATAAATCAAGTCGTACGTTGGAGCACCTTCTTTGTTAACCTGGAAGGTCATTACTAGATTTCCATCCGGCGAAGTGAGTTTCTGTTGTGCATTCGCTATAAACGAGATACAGAAAAATGCGATAAGCAAAAGATTCTTTTTCATTTTATTTTTATGGTATTAAATTGTGAGCTAACCTATGTTTTTATTCCTTTTGTTTCGGATATTGCAAATGTAGCGACCGTCTGAACTGAGTTTTCCAATTAGAATAAAAATACAAGTTAGTATAAACTTTATTATTTTGATTTATAGCTAAATAACTGCTTGGGTACTTCGGATAAATATAAGTCGTAGTGAACTTCTTTAAAAGGATAAAAGGTATATCCCACGGCTCGGAAGTGTTAAATCCTTTCCTAATTCTACTTTTTTATCTTCCAATACATTGTATGCAGAAGTATCAGGCAGTATTTCCCGGTAAGTATCCAAACTGATAGTCTGTTCCCGGTCTGTTCCATTCAGGAGAACAACGACTGATTTATCACCCTGTTTCCTTTCGTACGCATAGATACCTTTACTCGGTGCGAAGTGTTTCAGTTTTCCTTTGGCTATAACTTCGTTTCCTTTTCTCCATTGGAGCAGTTTCTTCAGATAAGAGAAAGCTTCATTTTGTAGCGGAGTGCGGTTTGCCGCATCGAAGTAATTATGAGTATCATTTTGCCAGCCGCCCGGAAAGTCACAGCGAAGTAATCCGTCACCGTTGGCTTTATCGGCAGCCATCAGGATTTCTGTTCCGTAATATATTTGTGGAATTCCGCGTGTTGTCAGAAGGAACACTAATGCTTGTTTGTATCGGTTCAGGTTTTTAGTATCCGCTTCCGAACGATAAAAACGGGAAGTGTCGTGATTATCCAGGAAAGTCAATAGATTCATCGGGTTGGCAAAGACGATATCTTGCGACAGGTATTCGTAAAGTCGGCACAGTCCGCCGTTCCAGTCGGTTGTTTCCTCATCGAAAGCTTTGTTCATATGTTCCATCAATGGGAAGTCCATAACAGTGGGCAGGTAGGTGTTTTTAGGATAGGTCAGTTTGCTGTCTTTCTGCCAATAAGAGATAAGTACATTGCTGCCTAACCAAGTTTCGCCTACAATATTGAATTTGGGATATTCTTCGTTCACTGCCTTGCACCAATGAGCCATCATGTCAAAGTCCGCATAAGGGTGCGTATCCTGGCGGATTCCGTTAATACCGGCATACTCTATCCACCAGATACTGCTCTGAATCAGATAAGTAGCTACATGGCGGTTCCGTTGGTTGAAATCTGGCATAACCTGGCTGAACCAACCGTCAACTGCTATTTTCTTTTCGTAATCAGAAGCATACGGGTCTAGTTGGGTGGCAGTCTTAAAACTTGTCTGCACATAGTTGCCTTTGAAGTTGAACCAGTCTTTGGATGGCATATCCTTATATAGATAGTTTTCACTACCGCAGTGGTTGAAAATCATATCCATGACTACTTTCATCCCTTTGGCATGTGCCTGGTCTACAAGGTTCCGGAATTCTTCATTATTCCCAAAGCGGCGGTCTGCCTGATAATAATCAGTGATGGCATAACCGTGGTAAGAGCCTTCCTTCATGTCATTCTCCTGAATCGGATTCAGCCATATGCTCGTCACACCTAAGTCTGCGATATAATCCAGATGCTTTTCTATCCCTTTGAAATCACCTCCATGGCGGGCGAAGGAGTCGTTGCGGTCTACTCTGGCTTCCAACATTCCGGAAATTATATCATTAGAAGAATCACCGTTAGCAAAACGATCCGGCATAATGAGATAAAGCACATCGCTAGAGTTGAAACCTTCTATCTGAGAAGAACCCGGCTTTCTTTCTTTGAGTTCATAAGGAATTACAGTCTGTTTTTTACCTTGTTTCAGAATCATGTTGAATGTCTGCGGGGCTGCTTCCGAGATATTCAGATAGACAATCAGATAATTTGGATTTTCTAGCTTGACAACCTCTTGCAAGGTGATGTCTTCGGAAGAGATACTGACTTCTGCAAATGCTATATGTTCTCCATATAGCAAAACCTGCAACTCCGGATTTTTCATACCTGCCCACCAAAAAGCAGGGACTACTTTTTTTATGACAGTTGCGGCATATACCGGGCTGCAACCAAATAGTAGTACAAGTAAGATTACAAATAGAAAATTCTTTTTCATGGTAACATAGATTTTAAATGTTTGCTCGGCGAACCGATGTTGCAAATGTAGGGGGATAGGGGAAAGCATTTGGGGACTAGAATATAAATATAAATACTTGTGATGCTCATTTTGTTGAAAATGAATGCATTGCTTGTGAAAAGACTATGAGAAAATACAAGTAGGAATTAAAATTATTTTGACCGTCTGTTTCATAATCATTACTATATTCATTATATTTGTGACATCTTTAAAAAGTAACCTATGAGAAATATAGCCTATATCTTAGCTTTTCTTTTAGTTTGTCCGACTTTACTGTTTGCGACACAGACGGATGATAATGCGGCAGTCCTTAAAAGACTGGATGATATTATAAATAAGAAAGAGACTTTTCAGGTTCAGAAAGAGAAAGCTATTGATGCGCTGAAAATGCAGCTCGCTCATTCGGTTGCTCCTGCTGATAAATATCGCTTGTATGGTTCTTTGTTCGATGCTTATCTTCATTATCAGGCAGATTCTGCACTTTATTATATAAACAGGAGACAACAGCTTCTCCCCCAACTGACCCGTCCGGAATTGGCAGATGAGATAATAATTGACCGTGCAACAGTATTGGGAGTGATGGGAATGTATATTGAAGCCATGAAAGAACTGGAGAGCATAAATTCGGAGAAGCTGGACAAACAAACATTACTATCCTATTATCAGACTTATCGTGCCTGTTATGGTTGGCTTGCAGACTATACCACTAATAAAGAGGAAAAGAAGAAATACCTGACAAAGACAGATTTATACAGGGACTCTATCATTGGTATAATGCCGCCCGAAATAAACCGTACGATTGTACTGGCTGAGAAATGTATCGTTACAGGTAAGGCTGATACAGCTTTGGTGATGCTCAGCGACGCGTTGAAGGATGCGGTTGACGAACGTCAGAAAGTCTATATCTACTATACGCTGTCCGAAGCATATGGCATGAAAGGCGATATGGAAAAAGAAGTATATTATCTGATATTGACAGCTATTGCCGATTTGGAATCTTCGGTCAGGGAATATGCTTCATTGCAGAAACTGGCACACTTGATGTATGAACTGGGCGATGTAGACCGCGCTTACAAATATCTGAGCTGTTCGATGGAAGACGCCGTAGCTTGCAATGCCCGCCTGCGTTTTATTGAGGTGACGGAGTTCTTTCCTATTATCGACAAGGCTTATAAACTGAAGGAAGAAAAAGAACGTGTGGTTTCACAGGCAATGCTTGTCAGCGTCAGTCTGTTGTCTTTCTTTCTCCTTATTGCTGTTTTCTATTTGTATCGTTGGATGAAGAAACTGTCTGCCATGCGGCGTGACTTAAGCTTGGCGAACAAACAAATGCAGGCAGTAAACAAAGAACTGGAACAGACGGGGAAAATTAAAGAGGTGTATATCGCCCGCTATCTGGACAGATGCGTCAACTATCTGGATAAGCTGGAAACTTACCGTCGTTCACTGGCGAAGCTGGCTATGGCGTCACGTATTGAAGACTTGTTCAAAGCCATCAAGTCCGAGCAGTTTATCCGTGACGAGCGGAATGAATTCTATAATGAGTTTGATAAGTCTTTCCTGAAACTGTTCCCGAACTTTATTACCGCCTTTAATGAACTGCTGGTAGAAGAAGGGCGCATATACCCGAAATCCGATGAACTGCTGACAACGGAACTCCGCATTTTTGCCCTTATTCGCCTGGGAGTGATAGATAGTAACAAGATAGCCCATTTTCTGGGCTACTCTTTGGCGACTATCTATAATTATCGTAGCCGGATGCGTAACAAGGCTGCCGGTGATAAGGACAGGTTTGAGCAAGATGTGATGAATTTGTAATATGGCATCCGGATAATTTCTTCTTTTTTTTCCTACCTTTCCTCTAAAAAGAAAAATCTCCTGCTCTTATATTCGCATGTAACTTACT